>Ga0209170_1000217_pt1 | contig 27576 bp, 26 predicted proteins | sample KloWWTKNB14_bulk_FD_187178 | JGI IMG/M metagenome (GOLD analysis project Ga0209170, IMG submission 187178) | Active sludge microbial communities from Klosterneuburg, Austria, studying microevolution and ecology of nitrifiers - Klosterneuburg... | ecosystem: Engineered > WWTP > Aerobic digester >...
AACACCCACACCATCCTCATCGCCGGGGTGAAGTACGTGCTGTCCACGTACTGGCCGGGCGTGATGGGGGACATCTCCGAGGAGCTCCCCGAGACCGAGGGTGGTGCCCGTGTGATCCGTCAGGAGGACATGGACCCGTGGAAGTACCTCTGGGCGTACGACACGGACAAGCAGATCCTGGCGATGTGGCGTGTCTCGGACGGCAACAACAAGGAGTGGGGCAACGCCCGTACGGCGTCCAGGACCATCGTGGCCCTGGAGAAGAAGGGCCAACTCAACCGGGTGGACAACGCTCAGTTCCGCCGCATCGAGGCCGAGATGTCCAAGCTGGAGAGGGACTACGGAGCCTCCCTTGAGAAGTGGGTGGACGAGCTCAAGGATGATTTCCAGCGCCGGGTGGATGTTCTCGTCCAGGAGTACTTCGACAAGTCGGTCCGTCCGGTGATGGACCGTGCTGTGGCCAACGTGAACGCGGGGGCCACCCCCATCGGGTTCAAGCCCTCCGAGGGGTCATCGTTCCCGCTGGAGCGACAGATGAAGTCGTTCGTGACCTCGAACATCTACAACAACCTGTTCACCCTGGACAAGATCGACGCCTACGTCCAAGCACAAGGCGTGGACCTGGAGTCGGGGGACATCCAAGCCACCCAGTGGGCACAGGGCGACGTGTGGCTGGAGTACGCGAAGTCTGTCCTCCGGTAGCCCGTCTATCTCACGTCTCTCGGTATGCTCCTCCTCATCCAACTCCTGTCTGCCCTGCGGGCGCTGCACTGGTCGCACTGGACCTCGCACTGGAAATCCTCGGGGCCTATCTCCTACCAGTCGCACCTTCTCTTCGAGCGCCTGTACACGGGCGTCGTCGATGAGATCGACGGTCTGGCCGAGAAAATCGTGGGCGAGTACGGCCCCGAGGCACTTGGCGACCTCTCGGTGATGGCAGGGTCCGCACGGTTCCTCTCGGGTCACGAGGGTGGGGATCTGGTGTCTCGGGCACTCCAGATGGAAGAGCACCTCCAGACGGCCATCAAGACCGCCTACGAGGAGCTCAAGGCCAACGGTGAGCTCTCCCTGGGGATGGACGACTTCCTCATGGCTCTGGCCAACAGCCACGAGACGAACATCTACCTTCTCCGTCAGAACATGCGACCGGCACTGGCATCCTCAAGGGTCGCTGCCAAGGGTGACCCCTACTGGATGGAGGCACGGTTCCCGGGTCGTGACAACAAGGGTCGGCCCTTCAACAAGGGAGATCGGGTGTTCTACTACCCGAGGACCAAGGCGATCCTCACCGGCCCCGAGGCAGAGCAAGCATCTCGGGACATGGACTCTGCACGATTCGACGAGGGCTACTGAGATGTCACTCCGCGCCAGCCTCATCCGTCTCGCCCACACCAACCCCGAGGTTCGGGAGAAGCTCATCCCCCTTCTGAGGGAGGCGGCTTCGTTCAAGGACAGGGAACAGGAACCCAACCGATACACAGGCCCTGAGGAGCCCGACCGGCGACTTGGTCAGGTGTTCGTGGGGGAGACCCGCACGTCCATGACGTGGTTCCTGCCACAATCGGTGACCAAGAGCGGTTCGGTGCTCGGGCTCATGGTCTCCATGAACTACCTTGGTACCCTCACGAAGGCCGTCAAGAAGTCTGCCCAGGATGCAGACTTCCGCACGTTCTACAAACCCGTCGCTGTGCAGGACCTTGAACCCAAGGTTCTGGCACGTTTCCGGGATGCCGGTGGGTCTGTGCGGGTGGCCAGTACCGACCACCTCGCCGCCCTCGTTCAGCCCAAGGGGATGAAGCCGACATACCAGGGGAACGCGATGGCGGTACCCCTGGTGTGGGGTGGGGTTGGGGTGATGAAGCCCTACGACGTTGCGCGGGCGATGGTCCCGTTGTTCCGCGCTGCCAAGAACGGTGTGGCGTTCGTCCTCGACCAGAACAGCGTGTTCTCGAAGCCTGGGATCTCCGAGGTGTCCAGGGCACTTGAGCAGGCCATCAAGGACCAGTACGGCGAGGAGCACGCGATGACCTCGGAGTATTTCGAGGACGCCCGCCCAGGCTCCAAGGACTACGAGAACGTCCTTCGGGCGGGTGCTCAGGCCACCATGGCTGACAAGGTACGGGTGAGCATCACCCCGGTGATCTCCCCAGTGTCTGGCAAGTCTGGTCTCAAGGTGGTGTTCCGCCCCACGTTCGAGCAGATCGAAGCCCTGTAGGGCTACCTGGACCCTGTCGTCTCCCTGGTCTGGTCACTGAACTTCTCCAAAGGAGATCCTGATGTCCTATTGGTTTGCCATTTCGGGGGTGTCATGAGCCGCCGCCCCAAGCGCTCGCACCTCATCGCGATCATTTCAGACATCCACTTCGACCTGCACTGCCCCAATCTCTGGGCAGCATTCAGGGCTTGGCACACACAGTGGAAGCCGAAACACACGGTGGTCCTCGGGGACTTCGTGGATCTGGGGATGCTCTCCCGCTACATTCAAGGGGCCTCGGAGCCCATGAAGGCCATCCCCCAGATCCAGATGTTCGTCCGCGAGGCGAACGCCCTTGCACAGGAGGCTGGGATGCTCACCGTGGTAGAGGGCAACCACGACGAACGCTGGGCACGACTGTTCGAGGGGAAGGGTGCCGCCCTGGTGGGGGCTCTCGGTCTGACCCTTGAGGCCCAGTGCCGAGCACAGGGTCTTGACGAGGGGGTGAAGTGGTTCACCGAGTCCGCCAGGAACCCTGTGTTGCGTCTGGGTGGGGTGGATGCCCGGCACGGGCACAACCAATCAGGCCGGTTCGGTTCGGGGATGCACGTCGCCGCGACGGCACTCCGCAAGCGGCGAGGCGGGTCCATTGTGTTCGGCCACACCCATCGGGGGCAGTTGTACTGCCACACCAGTGGCGGGGTGACGGATTTCGCAGTGGCCAACCCGTGCATGACCATCGACCACAACTACCAGCCCGACCCGGACTGGCAGAAGGGGTTCACGATCATGGAGTGCTGGGACAGCCCGAAGGGCGTGAAGATCACGCCCCACCTGATCATCGCCAACGACGGGGCGTTTGCATGGGGTGGTGAGGTGTACGACGGTCGGGCCATCCTCGCGGAGAAGCAGAAGAAGAAGGTCCGCGACCGGAAGCGGCGGGCACGGTGACTGACCAGTCCAAACCACTGTCCGGTGACGGACACCACACCGAGGTGGGCACATGACCGTTGTTGTCGGGCTGGTGGACGGCGAACAGGTGGTGCTGGGGTGCGACTCCTGCGTCACTTACGATGGTGTGGCTCATACCCACCATGGCCCGAAGTGGCGGTCTGTGGGGTCCGACGCGGTGGTTGCCTACTCGGGCAACGTGATGGTCTGGCAGACACTGGAGTCCTGCATCAAGAAGTTCAGTCTCCAGAAGCGCATGTCCGCGGAGACCCGGATCCGTCAGGCCGTGATTGACCCACTGCGGAAGGCGCTCGCCAAGATCGACGGGGACGAGGACACCCCGGACCTGTTGGTGATCCTACCACCTGGGTTTGGTGACCGGCTGTGGCTCGTCCACGGCTGGGTGGTGATCCCTGCGGAGTTCGGGATCGCTACCATTGGTAGTGGAGGTGCTGTGGCACACGGTGCTCTCGAACACGCCACGGGGACACCCGAGGAGAGGGTTCTCAAGTCTCTGAAGTCGGCGTCGAGGGTTCTGGGGGTCCGCCCCCCTTACCACGTCTCCGTGTTCTGAGCTTGGTCTGGTGGCCTGCCATGCCACCGATCCCAACAAGGTAGCCAGCGTGCCTCCGTTCCCGGTACTCCAACCGGAACGGGGGCACTCCTGGTGGCAGACCGTACTTGGCGATGGCCTCACGGTGCAGGTTCGCCCAGAACTCCCATCCATACCTGGACCTTGGGTCATGCTCAAGAACGGTTCTCGCGGCCCGGCGGATCTCGTTCTCATACCGCTGAGAATCCCGGTAGTAGTTCTTGGGGTGGTGTGGCTCAGTCCCGCCCCATCCTCGGGTGCTGGACTCCATCATTGTGGCAAGGGCTTTTACCGCCATCTCGACGTACGGGATGTCGGGTTTGTACGGGTCACATCTGTACTTCTTGGTGAAGGCTTTGATGTACAGCATGGCCCGGTAGAGCTCGGGTGGGGTCGCGCTCGCCCACACCAGACACTCCCTACCGCGTTGAGTGAGGGTGTCCCCGTCCAGGTGGGTGGACATGATGTGCGAGAAGATCATCCCTCGATAGACCTGACCCCCCCGGTAGATCCCACGAAAAGGGTAGTTGGACAGGTAGTTGATCCCATGGAACAACCAGAAGTTGTGCCCAATGCCGCGGTCATTGGCCGCGAACGCCTCGTACGTTCGGATGTCCCGCTGGAAGGGACCTCGGTTGGGAATGCCAGAGGGCACAGAGAACCCTACAAATCCTGGTGCCAAGGGGTAAAATCAACACGATGAAGGTCCTCGAAGGCAAGCGGGCGCTGGTGACACTGACCCGTGGGATGACGGAGTTGTCGCGGCTTGTGGCGACCACCTATGGACCCAACGGATCCAAAGTCGCGGTGAGCAAGAACGGTCGGGTACTGGTGACCACGGACGGGTCTGCCCTTGCCCACGAGGTTCGGTTCCGTGACCTTCACCGGCTCGGGGCCTCCCTGGTTCGTGGTGCCTCCACCAAGGTAGACCGTGCCTCAGGGGATGGGACGAGCACCACCATCCTCCTCACTGGGGCTCTGTTGGAAGCGGCCCTGGACCACTACTCTCCTCGGACATGGAACCCAGTGGCCATTGCACGGGACATCCAGAGCTACCTCCCGGCGGTAGAGGGGCTCCTCACGGACATGTCACGTCCTCCCGATGAGTCCCTCCTTGAGAGGGTGGCCGAGATGGCCTCCCACGGGGACAAGGTAGTGAGCGAGCACGTCGTCAACGCCGTCATCCGGGTGGGGGAGAACGGGACTGTGCTCATCCGGGCGGGCGATGGCGTCGGCATCGAGATGGACCACCGGGAGGGGTTGGTCCTGGACGTGGGCTGGGCCGCGCACGCGATGGGGAAAGGTGACGGCACACCTCGGGAGATGGAAGGCCCGATGGTCGCCGTGGTGAACCACCCGTTGAGCTCGTTCGAGGACGTGCGAGCCATCATGGAGGAGGCCTCACAGTGGCCCGGTCGAGGGCTGGTGCTGTTCTGTCCCAAGCTCACGGGGGACGCCCTCACCACGCTCATCCTGAACGACGCCAAAGGTGTCCTCCCCTGCATCGCGGTCACGTACTACAGCCCGTCCCAGTACGACACCTTGGATTGGCTGGATGACGTGGCAGCCGTCACGAACGCCCACACGGTTGGGGCGGTCCGGGGGGACAACCACCAGGAGTTCAAGTCCGAGTGGTTGGGGTCGGCCCGACGGATCACCGTGGGGAGGGACAAGACGGAGATCCACGCCTACCCTGACGCGGACGAACGTGTCTCGGCCCGGGTGGCAGAGCTCCATCACCGAGCGGTCGTCACCACCTCGGACTACGACCACGACAGGTACCGCGAACGTGGGGCTGCGATGGCAGGGGGTCTCTGCACCCTCAAGGTTGGGGGCTACACCACCTCCGAGGCACAGGACCGGCGCTCGCGAGTGGAGGACGCCCTGCACGCCGTACAGGAAGCTCTGCGGACTGGGTTGGTCCCAGGGGCGGGTCGAGCACTGCACTTCGTGAGCACCATGCCCGAGCTCCAGGAGACCATTGGGGGGAGGGTGCTTGCCCGTGCCTTGGAGGAACCCCTCCGAGTTCTGTCTGCCCGGTCCAACACAAGTTTCCCAACCCTGGACCTCCCGTCGGATGACCCCTGGGTAGGCTGGTGCCCGGTTCGACAGAGGGTGGCTGACTTCCGGGAGCCTCCCGCCGTGGTGGACCCATTGGGTGTGGTGCTGGCGTCACTCAGGGCAGCGGTGTCAGTGGCCGTGACCACAATCACTACCGAGGTGGTTCTCGCCAAGTCCAAGACCTGAAATCGGCGGTGCCGGGTTTCCTCTGTATAGGGGAACCGTTGGTAGCACCCCATGCGTGGTCTAACCCTACGAGTCACGAATCCCACCGCGACGCGGGCGAACCTCACGGACATCGTGGGGATTTCCGGCGTCGCTCCGGGCGAAACCATCGAGGTGCTGTACACCAACGACGTTCAACAGTCGTTGGAGTACGGGACACTCAACACCTACCTCACCAACGGAGGCCTCACCGCCACGTTCGTGTCGGGCTCCGTCCTGAGCCGTGCCCCCATGGGCTCCACCATGGGGGGTGCGACCCCGACCACGGATGGTGTACGGGGTCTGGTTCCGCGGCCTGCCATCGCGGACCGCGATCGGTTCCTGAAGGGGGATGCCACTTGGGGTGGGGTGACTCCCTTCACCATCGGGGCGGTCCCTGAGGCCAAGCTCACGACCCAGGGCGACCTTCTGTTCCGCGGGGTTACCACCTCGGAGAGGCTCCCCCTCGGGACACTGGGGCAAGTTCTCCGTGCCGGGTTGGTCAACCCGCAGTGGCAGGACAACACCTACGTCGGGACCTTCGCTGGTAGGCCCCTCCCTGACGCCACGTACTCGGGGAGCTACTACTGGACCACCGACACCCTCACCCTGTACCTCTGCTACTACAACGGCAGTTCGTGGGCGTGGGCACCGCTCGGGGCGGGCGGTGGTGGGGTCACTTGGGTAGGTGACTGGAACGTACTTGTCCCCTACACGGCCAACCAAGCCGTGCGGAGACTGGGAAACGCCTACGTCTCCCTGACATCGAACACAGGTTCAACGCCCGAGACCCACCCCCTTGATTGGTCCCCCATGACCGACGTGGGTGCGGGCTGGGACACCTTCCCTACGGGCAGTGTGCCCAGCTTCGGGGCGGACATCACCCACACGGGACGGGCTGCGGTGGGGGTCAACCCCGCGTCGAGCATCCCAGCGGGCATCCAGTTCCAGGTCCTCGGGTCATCCCTGTACGACAACACGTTCTTCCGACAGGTCGCCACAGCGGCAGACCAAACATCCTCCACACAGGTGCGCGCCAAATCCACGGATGGGGGTCTGTACTCCAAGCCGTTTGGGTTGCCCGAGCGCCGGATGGACCTCCCAGGCCTCACCCGCAAGGCCATCCCCGCCTCGGAGATGGTGGTCATCCCCAACGGGAGTCAGTACCTCGTTTCGGACACCCTGACGTTCGGTGTTGGTGCCAGCATCGTTCTTGAGGGGGATGCGGAACTTGTTTTCCTCTCTGACGCACCGTTCAGTTTCCTCACCGTCAACGGGGACATGGTGTTCCGGGACGGCACAGGGACAGTCACTCGACTGCCAGTTGGGACCGCGGGTCAGGCCCTCGGTAGCGACGGCACCCTCCCCGTGTGGCACACCTTCACGGCATCGGACGTTGGAGCCCTCTCCAGCGCCATCCTCACCGCCAACGGGGACCTTCTGTTCAGGAATGGCGCGGGGACGACCCTCCCGTTGCCCATCGGAGCTCCTGGCGAGCTCCTGACGGTGTCCGGGGGCATCCCTTCATGGCAACCCGCACCGGCCCCCCCGAACCTTCCGTGGACCACTGCGATTGCCCCCACCACGGTCGGGACCACGGATGCGACCCCGACGGTTGCCGTGGCTTTCACAACGACCCTGAACAAGGGCCATGTACTTGAGCTCATGGTCAGTGCAACCCGCGCCGACCGTGGTGCCCAGGCAGCCTGGAAAATTCTCGCCACGGTCACCAACGCAGGGGGGGTTGTCACGGTACGTGACACTGTCTCGACGCCAACGGACCCCGGGACGGTTTGGGTTGTGTCCCTCACAGGGGCCGCACCGGATGTTCAAGTAGTGGTCACGGGCGAACTCGCCACAAACATCGACTGGGCCGTCACGGGCACTGCCCTGGTACACGGAAGCTGACATGGCCAACCGAGTCACAGTAACAGGGGCATCCCCGATCATCCTGGGGGCGGTGACTTCCACGGGTGCGACCGATGCACTGGCAAGGGTCGCAGTCGGCGTCCAGGACTGTCCCAGGGTGCTCCCGCTGTGCAGCCGGGTCACCTACGACCCAGCGACGGACGGTGAGCTCTTCGATGTTGGGCGCGTGGACTATGACCCCGCCGACTACGCAATCACCGGGCGTGTGTTGACTCTGACGTTGGTGACAGTCGGGGACGTGTCAGGCACCCTTGTCGCAGACGTACAGATTTACGACATCGCTACGGGGCTCACGGTTGTGGCCATCTCGGTTTTGAGTCCCTCAACGGTGCGGCAAACCGTGGTCGTCACGCCACCGGGTGCAGCAATCCTCTACGGACTCCGCATCTTCCACACCAGCGGCGTGGGCTACATCACACTTAGCGCGACCCTGCGCCTCACCTGGAGTTGATCCAATGGCAATCTTCACTGACGTTTCAACCCCGGCAACAGCACTGGACGCGATCTTCACTGTCAAGACCCTTGGGGTCGCCCACGGGTGGACTGTCTCAGCAAGTGGAGACGGCACCAGCTACGGCGCGGCAAGTGATGTGATCACAACTTCGGCCAACCTGTCCGCCGTGGGCTCATGGTTCCGCCTCAAGATGCCTGGGACCACAAGGGAACTGCTCTTCGTCATGAAGACAGCGAACACCGGATGGACCATCCGCTATTGCGTTGCGGGGTTCCTGACTGGAGCGCCAAGCGCAACTGTGGCACCCACCGGAACCGGATCCCAGGTGCTGTTCGACGGCACCTTCTTCGGGACGGACGGGACTTACCGATGGCTTGTCTCGTTTGATGATGCTTCGCCTTACGAGTTCTGGGCTGCGTCCCTCACCATCGGTTCATTGGCTGCCAGCACGGCAATCGCCCTACTCGCGATGGAAACCGGCAGCTACGACGCGACCGACCTCGACCCGTATGTCATCTACGCCACGTTCACCTTCACATTTGCTTGGACGGAGCTATACCAGACGTACACAGGCAGCAAGAACTTCCGGAGTTGGTATCGCTACGCCCCGTCCCTCGTGGGGTCAACCTGGGCTACAGCAGCGTTTGCCGTCCCGTGGATCGGGACAGCAAACGTGGGGGGGCAAGAGTCCGCTGTGAATCGGGGGTCCCTCTCCTCTGTGGACAGCCAGGAGGTGCCTCTCGACATCCTCTGTGGGTTCCGCATGACAGTCAGCGGGATCAAGGGACGGGTGCGAGGCGCGAAATACGTTGCCTCGACAACAGGGGCTGCTCCCAACGGCACGCACCTGACTGACGGTAACACCGCGTATTGGGTGCGAGTGGGCGACCTGTGGCTCCAGTGGGACGTGTCCGTCCCGTCGCTGTAATACACCATGGCAGCCATCGCTACCAGTATTGACTCAAGAACCGCACCTGGGAGCCCGTTGCCTACCAACAGGTTGCGCCGACGGGTTCTTGCGTCCGACCTCACCGATGGTGGGTCGGTCACGACGTACTACTACCGCGAGGCGGGCGGGGCGCGTGGGAGCACCACCTCCATGGCGTCCATCCCAGCGGGTGCAACCGTCCAGCGCAAGGTGACGGTGTGATACCACTGGTGTCCTCGTGGGACAGTAAACAGGCTATCCCCCAGCCTAGTCAACCATGGCCAAGATCATCCTAGCGAACGAAGGCTCCACCCCTGCAACCCCCGCCTCGGGTTCTGTGGTCCTGTACACCGTGGGCGGTGTCATGCACCTCCTGGACTCCTCGGGGACGCCGCACCCGGTGATTGCTCTGCCTACCACGACGCCTGGACAGGTGCTGACGGTTGGGGCTCTCGGTGCCCCGGAGTGGGCTGCATCCTCGGCGGGAACCCTCACCAACGGCACCTGGGCCGCAAGGCCCGCTGGTCCCTCCACCGGGCAGCAGTACCTCGTGGCAGACGAGGGGGGCTTCGCACACGGCGACCTGTACACCGCTGCACAGGCCAACCGCTGGGACCTCACCGCGTACCGGAGGATCTACTACCCTCACAGCCCGACTTGGTGGTGGCAGATGGAATACACCATCGCGGGACCGGCTTTCACCAACAGCGGTTGGCTGGGGGGCCAAGACCTCGCCATCACGGGTGGGTTCATCACGGGGTTGCCCGGTGGTTTCAACTCGATTGCATCCCGGCGGACATCGTTCACCGGGAACGCCCACGCAAACGGGGGCACTGCCCCCAAGAGCACCGCCAACGTCTCCCTCGCCATCTGGTACAAGCCCACTGCGGCGACCGGGGCTGTGGTACCACTCCTCGCCTGTGTGGACTCGGACACTGCCCCCACGGCGGGAGTCGGAATCTGGCAGAACACCACCATCGGAAGCGTGATCGTGACGGTGAACGGGCTCTCCAGCACCTTTGCGGTGGCTTCGGAGCTCGCCAACCAGGACAACCTGCTTGTGCTGGTCTACAATCAGGCCAACCCGGGGGCTGAACTCAGCCTGTACGCCAACGGTGTGGGGATCGGTTCCATCGACACCACCGCCGCTGCCATCAACTGGTTCGGGTGTGCCTGGATGATCGGGAACAGCGGCACGGCCCTCCCCGTGTCCGGGGAACTCTGCCAAGCCGCGGCGTGGGATGGGACCACCCTCTCATCGCTGGAGGTCCAACAGATCTTCGAGCGGGGCGTCGGCACCTACACGGGTAGCTGATCGTCCTATACCTCTGCCCCTGTGATGTCCCCCAAGACGGCCAAGGCCAACGTCACACGAAACCCGCATACCTGTTCTGATCGGTCAGGGCAGCGCGGTATTTCGTGGGACACGACCCCCTTGGGATTGGAGTCCGATTCCGAGCTTGGTCGTCGGTTAGGGGTCAGTTCAGGAGCCGTGAGAAAAGCCCGGTTGAAACGGGGCATCCCACTAACACATCGGGACATGGTGCTCCATACAGCCAAAATGGCTGGGGTTGGTGAAATCTCTGACAACGAGATAGCCCAAACCTTTGGGAAGTCCCGGAGGACCATCAGTCGGTACAGGCGTCATCTCGGGTTCCACGGACCCCTTACGGTGGACTGGGACAAAGAACCTCTCGGACAGGTTCCAGATCAGACTCTTGCAACTAAATGGGGGGTACACCCCTCCGTAGTAGGTGTTGCGAGAAGGCAGCGAGGGATCGCCAGAGGTGACCTGGACTGGGTTACTACGGAGGGAGCCTCCGCAAACTACCCCGAGGCCTGTATTGACCTGTGGCTGCATGAGAACGGCATCCCCCATGAGTACCAAGTACGGGTGGGCACCTATCTCGCAGACTGGGTAGTAGATGGAACCATCGTGGTCGAGTACGCTGGGTTTGAGAACCACAGGAAATTCGGGGCGCAATACGCTGCACGTCTTGCCCAGAAAACCTTGTACTATCAGAGCATTGGGATGTCCGTGCTCATCCTTCGCCCGACCGATATGAGCTTTGTCACCCCCACTGGAACCCCTGGGTTCCGCCCCCGCGGGAGATCCTGTGGTGCATGTGGGACGAGTTTCAGTGCTACCCTGAGACACAAAGCCAAAGGGTTGTGTCGAGGTTGCTACCCACATCGGAGAGCAGGGACATGAACAAATCATCCAAGGCCGGTGTCGCTTTCCGTCGCCAGGAAACACAGTATTCTTGCTGTGCCGCATCCATTGCTGCCGCGCTGAAGGCCCACGGGAAAGACGTAACGGAAGCCGGTCTCAACAAGGTGCTGGGGGCCAGTCCGATGGGCGGGGCTACCTGGGAGGCCATGCTGGCGACCGTCCAGTATTTCGGCCTTCGAGGGACCCTTGTGGTTCCCTCCACCATCGCGCAGTTGAAGACGTGGACTGATGCGGGCATCCCAGTCATCATCGCATGGAACCCTGAGGGAAGGCCCTGGTCTCATGCCTCGTGCGTGTTTGACGTGGACGATGACCACACCGTCCACATCATGGACCCCAACATCCCTGACCCGAACGAGACCGTGCGGATCGTTCCGAAGGCTGAGTTCTACTCCAAGTGGGGTGAGGCCATCGGTGACAACCTTATCGTCCGTCGCCCTGCAATGGCCATCGAGCGAGAGATCACCGTGGACGGACGACAAGTACAGGCAGGCAAGAAGGAGCTCCGGTCGATGAAGGACCGGGGCATGTCCAGGTTCCTCAAGAACGGACCTGTGCGCCCAGAGGACAAGTCCGACGCCACCCATGCGATGGACAAGGCCCAGTGGGAGATCCGCAAGGACATGGGCATGGCGGGCCTCCCGGGTGCTGGCATGGGTGCTGGCCTCCACAAGGACAAGTCCATGTACGACCGCAAGCGTGAGAGGAGCTTCGACCGCGAAGCCACCCTCACCCAACCTCTGATGACCCGACATGACTACGGAGCGACCCCGATGCTGAACACCACGAACTTCCAGCGAATCCTCAAGATGGCCGCGGACCTCCCCGGCCCTGTGGAGGGCTACGTCCAGGAGGTGCAGGACGCCAACCCGGACTACACCGAGGGCCAGGCGTGGGGGACGGCGTGGAGCATTTACTGTGTGGCTGGCACCACGCAGGTATTCACCTCGATGGGACTTGTGACCGTCGGTGAGATCGCCAAGCGGGCAATCATGTCCAAAGTGGGACATGGTGGTGTGACTGCGGGTGAGATTCAGACGATCCTCACCACGCATCGTGGACAGGGGGTGTCCAGCCATGTGGTGAACACTGGGGTCAAGCCCGTGGTCACCCTCACCACCAAGCATGGGTACACGCTGACGTGTACCCCCGACCATCGCATCCTTGCCCTGAACACCAAGACATACGCGGTCGAGTGGGTGCCTGCGGGAGAATGTGGGGGGAGGTACTTGGTACTCCCGACCCATGGGACGTGGGGCACACAGGTCAACCTGAGCGGGGACACCTTCACCAAGAAGATGCACAACAACGTGGTTCCTCTCCGTCGCCCTACGACGATGACACGGGACCTCGCACGGGTTCTCGGATACCTTGTGGCCGAGGGATCTGTGACAGAGGATGGGGTGGAGTTCTCCAACTCCGACCCCAAGGTAGTGGAGGATTACACCCGCTGCATGATGGCACTGTTTGGAGAGGCCCCCAAGGTCATCTGGACGCAGCCCTCGGAGAGCAACAGGTACACGAAGCCTGCTGCAAAAGCACGTTCCCGTACGCGGTGGTACAGGGATTTCTTCTCCAACCTGGGCCTTGCCCCCTGTGTAGCAAGCGAGAAGGTGGTTCCTACCACCATCCTCACGGCCCCCAAGGAGTTCGTGACGGAGTTCCTCCGTGCTTTCACCGAGGGTGATGGATTCGTGGGGGATGCACAACATCCCAATCGAGTGGACCTGAGTACGGCATCCAAAACCCTCGCGGGGCAACTGCACCTCATCCTGTCCAACCTCGGGATTCTCGCAACCCTGGAGGTGAATCAGAAGGGTTACTACACCGTGAGGGTGAACAGCGCCCTCATGGCGCGAAAGTTCCGAGATGTTGTGGGGGGGGTATTCAAGACCCCCACTATCACCGACACCAATGGGCGGGGGTCTGAGTTTGAGTGCATCCCCGCGGAAGGCATCAAGTCTCTCCACAGGAAGATCGCTAACAAGATCCCCGGCACGGAGCGGATTTCCCTGTCTCGGATCAAGGCCCTGTGGGGGGTTCTGGAGTCCTACGGAGACCGGGCCACCCTCACCAATCTCCGGGATTTGGTGGACAATGGTTACATGTTCGACCCGGTCGAAGCTGTGTGTGATGCGGGGGATGCGGAAGTGTTCGACCTCTCGGTCCCTGGCGACGAGTCCTTCGTGGCGAATGGACTGATCGCCCACAACTGCAAGTACAAGAACCCGGGGAGTGACCACTGCCAGCAGTCTCCGTCGGAGTACTTCAAGGCCGCTGCCCAGAAGACGGCGGCGATGTCCAAGAAGGCGGGGTACACCCACTACTGGGAAATCAAGGCAGTCCCCACCCCCTTCGAGTGGGCGCACCTCATGTCCGCTACCAAGAAGATCCTCGCTGGGGCCAAGAAGGCAGGGATCGTGGTCCGTGGCGGGATGGGGACTGGAGCCCCCGAGGTCAAGGTAGACGGCATCTGGCTCAACGGTGATGAGCAGACGGGCGAGGACTACGAGACGTTCAACCTGGAACCCCAGGTGGACACGAACTTCTGCAAGACCGAGCACAGGCCCTACGACGACGTGGTGGTGTCCATCCTCGCCGCGGCCAAGGTCATCCTGGGCAAGAAGATCGTGGTGAGCTCGGACGGCGGTCCCTCTGCGATCCGCCGGGTCCTGGGTGGCGACCTCACCGCGAAGTTCGAGAAGGGTGTCTCCATGACCGTGGACGAGGTAGCCGAAGTGGTCGGCCCCGAGTTCAAGGAAATGAACGAGAACCCGCCGCCGTCGGTGGTCAAGGTGATGGAGGGGATGCAGGCGAAGTCCGCCGGTTCCACCCACCTCTCCATCGACATGTTCGCGGACCTCCTCAAGGACAGCAAGTTCGAGAAGGGTGTGCCGGTCCCGGTGACCGAGCTCCCGGACGAGCTCCAGGACAACGTCAACGACCCGCCTCCGTCGGTGAAGAAGCTCACCGAGGAGCTCAAGAGCAAGACCGCAGCGGTTCCAGAGGGTGTCCGTCGCGCTCTGATCCGCCTGTACCGACAGGATGTCCGGGACTTTGGTGACCCCCCCAAGAATCACAAGTCCTATGGGGCCAAGTCCAGCGGGTTCACCTCACGGGTGACCATCCCCATGCACCGTGACGGTCTGGTGGAATCTGACAGTTTCATTGATGGTGCCCCCATCAACGTCAAGCTGACACAGAAGGGATCTGACCTCGCCCGAACCCTTCTGGACGAGATGCAGGGCAAGCAGGCCGGTGAGCTCTCGCTGGACCTGTTCGCGGAGACCCTCAAAGAGGCCAAGTTCGAGGAGGGTGAGCCTGCGGACCCCACGGAGAACATGAGCCCCGAGGACGCCGCCGAGTGGCATCGCCAGAACGATGAGCACAAGGACGAGTTCAAGGGGGCCAGCACCCCGGCACAGCGGAGTGACGACGAGAACAACGCCGTGGTGGAGAACTTCTTCCACAAGTCCGCGGACGTGTCCGACCTGTGGGTGGGCTGGATCGAGGACCCTGAGGGCTACATGGCCCGGTTCATCCCGCCGACCCCGAGGGGGGCCGTGAAGCGCCAGATCCTGAGGGCCGTGAACGACGTGGGACTGGACCTGGACTGGACCGTGATGAACGCCGGGAAGGCGCTCAAGACCAACCTCGACCCGGGTTCCATCTCCCCGCAGTGGTTCTCCAGGCTCCCGTCCGAGGACAAGAGCGAGCTCCGGGCGTTCCTGGACATGGCACCGGGCCGGGCGGCGAGCAAGACCGCTGCGACGGGCCTCTACGGGTTCAACAAGGCGACCGAGGGCGCGTGTGGTGCGGGCGTCAACAAGCTCCAGAAGGCGGCGAAGAAGATCGCCAGCACCCTGTACGCAAAGGACGAGGGTTCCCCCTCGTTCCTCACCAAGCACGCAGCGAAGGGTGGCAGCAAGACGGCCTCGATGCTGTTGAAGGCCATGGAGTCCATCGGGCCGATGGCTCAGATCAACAAGACCGCTGGCCGGTCGGGCACGGGCCTCTATGGGTTCTCGGAGAAGACCGCGAAGCTGGGCCTCGCGGCCTGCAACGACCTCCACCACGAGGCGGGTGTCATCGCGGGTGACCTGTTCGCACGCAAGGGTGCAGACCCGGTGAAGGTGGCGGGCTACCTCGCATCGCACGCGAAGAAGGCCAAGTGCCCCTACGCGGCGCTGCTGGGTGAGTGTGCCCCGGACGCCCCCTCTGTCGTCGCCAAGAAGACCGCCACGGATTTCCTGGCATCGGACGAGGAGGACGATGTCGAGGGCAACGAGGAAGTCCTCGACATCGTCTCCAAGTGCTGACGGGGTGACGGTGACAACTCTCACCGCCGCCCGGGTGGAGACCCCCGAGTCGAGAGCGTTCGCACGGGATGAGGCTGCACGTTTGAAGCACGCTGAAGGCGCGCTGAAGGCGTTCAAGGCTCTCCTCCCGGCCCTCGCTCCATTGGGGGTGATCCTGAAGAAGGAGTTCCCTGGGAAAGACGACGAGTCGGTTTCCCGAAGGGCTCGGGCGTTCGTGAAGGCCGCGAAGGACCACCCCAAGGTTCAGGCGTTCCTGGACCAGTGGATTGGGACGGTGGATGTGGACTCGTCCGCCTATTCGTGGCGGAACACGGTCACCTACGCCATGCGGGACTACCTGCTACGGGGCCTCCCCCTGGAGGATGCCCTGAAGGTGGTGGGGAAATACGCCCTCACCAGCTATCAGGCGATCACCCTCCACGGGGCACAGGAGCCTCTCCGGGCGGCACTTCCAGAAGAGGTGTTCCAGTTCCTCCCGAAGACAGTGGTGGTGGAGACCGACCCCACGGGGAAGATCACCGATGTCACCGACCGTTTCAAGAACGAGTTCTTCACCCTCGCCAAGAAGGCCGAGCAACTCCGGTTCATCCTCGCCCGGTACAACACCATCGCCCGGACGGTGAAGAAGGACTTGAATGACCCCGATGAGATCGTCCGTCTGTCCGCCCTCGTCACCTCCATCATCATGGAGACGGGCATCCGACCTGGAAAGATCGGCAACGGGGTGGTGAAGACCGTGGACGGCACGGAGGAGTTCATCGAGACCTTCGGTGCAGCCACCCTCGGTCCGAAGCACATCAAGTTCATCCGAGAGAACTTCGCCCAGTTGGAGTTCCAGGGCAAGAAGGGGTCGGTCAACACCGCGACCCTCACCGACGCTGCCATCCTCAAGGTCCTGGACCAGTACGTGAAGAAGGCCCTGAAGGCGGGGTCACCGTACATCTTCGTGACCCGAGACGGCCACACGTTCGACTACAGTGACCTCGATAGGTACTTTGCGGAGAAGTTCGCCAAGATCACCCCGACCGATTTCCGCAAGCTCCGGGCAACCGAGGAGGTCCTGAACTCCATCATCGAGGAGCAGGACGAGATGTATGCCCGCATCCGAAAGCTGAAGAAGCTCAAGAAGGACGCCCTGAAGAAGGGCATCGTAGCCGAGGTGGTGGAGACCCTCAACCGGGCCATCGAGCGGGCTGGGGGTGCGCTGTCACACGACAGTACGCAGACCACCATTGACAGCTACATCTACCCTGGGGTGTTGTTCAGGTTTCTGAGCACGGGTCGGCTGGAGAAGAACCTCGGTGAGCTCCTGGAGACAGGGAAGACCGAGCTCAAGTTCGACCCAGAGGCGTTCCTCCGAGCGGCACTCGCAGCCGCCTAGCTCAGTTCAACTGGACCCCCTGGTCCCAGTCTGGTCGCGGGGACGTGCCCTCCCGCACCCGGGTACCTCGGTCGTAGCCGAACTCGTAGTCGTGGTTCTCCCCCTCGGGGGTCGAGGGGTCGCGGGGCATCCCCTCGCGACCCATGATGTAGCCGGTGGCGAACGAGACCTTGTCTCCGCAGGGTCCAGGGACGTGGTCCCACTGGAGCCGATTGGCTTCCATCGTCAGGATGGTTGCCGTGTTGTCGCCCTCCATGAAGGACGGGTCGCTTGAGACGGCAAGTTGAAACAGGATCGAGAACGTGTCCATGAGGTTGTTACGCCCGGTGGACCTTGGTCTCCCACTCGCTCTCCGTGTACCGCCCGGTCTGGGCATCGTAGCTGATGGTGCCCTGGTCCTGATGGGTGGCGGCGTACTCCTCGTGGTACATCTCCGGGAGCGGGCGGGGTCCTGGTCCGTAGTGGATGAGCACGTTGGCGATCTGGGTGATGTGGTGGATGGCCGCACGCCCCGAGAGGTAGCGCATGAGGTCTGGGTTCCCGCACGATGTGCCGTCGGTGTTCCTCCCGATGTACACGACGTGGGGGACGGCCTGGAGGAGCTCCATGAGGCCCTGGAGAGGGCTGTTCTGGGGCCACGACACCACGGCGATCTCCACGTCCGTGGGCATCTGCCAGTACGCGAGGTACGACTGGTGCCAGTGGACCTTTGGGGAGTTCCGATGATGGGTGGATGACTCTTTGTCCACCCCGTGGACCATGGAGGCACCCCACCGGGCCATGAGTTTCGAGAGCAGCCCACGGCCACACCCGAGGTCGGCCACCACCTTCCCCTTCACGATGTCCCGGAGGTAGCGGGTCTGGTCCTTGTTCAATTGGGCATAGCTCACGGTTTCACCTGACGTGTATTACGCCACGTCCTGAACCCAACGAAGTCCATGTAGCACAGGGTCGGGTGATTCCAGACCTGGAACCCGTTGACCAGCCCCGTGTCCTGAGCGGTGCTGTAGCCGCCGCCCTTGCGGGCGTACAACAGTCGGGGTGGGGTGTCAGTCACGGTGTCCTTCGGGGCTCACGGCAACGACGGAAACACCGGAACCCCCCGTAGGGCTCGCTGTACTCCGCGGGGTTACCAGGGACAAAATAGGTGGTGGTGTGCTGGGCTGCGTAGTTGTTCAACCAGCACCCGCCCCGGAGGTTGGGTCTGTCCTTCACCTTCACTGGGGATCCAGGAAAGACTGTCGGACCCCCCTGAACGTGCGGAACCCGAGGGAGACCCCACCGTAGCCCGCGGCGCAGGTGCCCTTGGCATCGCGGAACGTGAGGCTCACCTCACAGATGATCGTGTAGGACTCACCCCGGAGCTTGTACCTCTCATTGAGGTTCCTCCAGCGCTTCACGGGGACACTCTCATCGGCTCACGGGCGTTGCGGAACGTACGGAACCCCTGGAGTTGGTCTGAACAGTAGGACCCGCAGTAGTCACGGTTCATTCGGGGGATGGCTTTGGTGTACCAGCTACCGCCACGGATGTTCCTGGACTGCGGATTGGCTCGGGTGGGCATGGTAGTATCTCCCGTGTATTACGCCACGTCCTGAACCCAAGGGTTCCGCCACCATCATTCCCACGGGTGATTCCTCGGGCATCTTGGAACCGGAGGCCCACCTCGCACCAGACCGTGAAGGATTCACCTCGGAGCTTGTGTCTCTCCCGTAGGTTCATGAGCGGTCTCCCTGAGACGCAGGAACGTGCGGAAACCAAGTCCGTGGCAGTGGTACAGCGTGTCTGGACGCCATCTGGCCCCAGTGACGGGCCGGAGGGTCCCGTACCAAGTGCTGCCACGGCAGATGGCATGGGAGCTACGGATCACACTAGCCCCTGGCCAAACAGCAGGTAGAACAGAAACACCAAGAGCCCCGCGGTGAGGGGAGACAATTTGAGGTCCAACTGTTCCGAGGGGACAGGTCCTCCCATCTTGGGGGTGGGTGGTCTGGTGGCATAGCTGTGTTATGCCCGGTCGTAGGGTACAAACATGGCTGGAAGAATCCCTGACCACGAGATGCGTAGGACGATGGGTGCGGCGAGTGCCACCAACCCCTCGACCAACTGGGCGGCGCTGGCCATTGGTCTGGCCCGAGTGAAAGAGGTCCAGTACGAGGAGCTCAAGTGTACGCTTGTGGTCCTCACTGGGGAGTCTCAGGTGTCCGAGTACACCGGGGTAGACATCACCGTCCCTTGCGGAGGAAAGCGACACTTCTTCGGGGCACTCCCCGAGCGGGGTGACATCTGCTACGTCGGCTGGGGGATGCGCGAGAGCGCCGGTACCGCGAGCTCCAAGACTCCGATCATCGTTGGGTGGGCTCCCCAGGCGGCATGGATGGGGCACGAGTGGATCGCCCACCAAGCCATGGAGCGCGGGGAGAACATGGACACCCCGAGCGACCGCACGGTCACGTCGGGGACGTTCGAGCGGGTGCGCTTCAAGATGCGGCACCTCGGGCCGGGCAACGTGTTCGCGAGCTCCTCGCAGGGCAGCGACATGGTCCTGGACGAGAGCGTCCTTCTCACCAACCGTCGGGGCAACGAGATCCGTCTCCGCGATGCAGACCAAGCCCTGGTCACCCGGTCTCTCCAGAACTACCAAGCGATGGCGGGTGCCCGGGTGTACTCCGGGATGGTCCACCGTGAGGCGAGGCTTCTCCCGTCCACCATGTTCAGTGATGGGACGTACTGGGACAACAGCCCACAGACCATCGACGACAACACCCCAAGAGGTTCTGAGCTTCTCGGGGAGTCCCAGTTCCCCGACAGGTTCATGACCCCGGGACAGATCTTCGCCCGCACCGTCGGGGCCACGGAGTCCCTGTTTGAGGCGGACCGGGGGGAAATCCCTGCCCGTCTTGACCCGTTTGTGTTTCTCCAGTGGGGGGGGCTCACGGACACCCGTGGGTACCGCACCGACTCGGACCTTCCAGGTGGTGTGTCCAACACCACCTACGGTGGCAAGGCCATGTACCGGGTCGGGCTCGCCGCCAACGGCCAAACGGACAACGCCATCGCCCGGTCGATGAAGTTCAACACCCCACCTGTGGAGTCCCTGACCGAGTACCGCGTCGAGATCACCCACACCTCCAACGGGGTCCTCCCGGTCACTGAACAGACCGACGGGTTCGACAGTGAACGACTCCCCACCGCGGCACCCTCCGAGGGCAACCCACTAGGGTCTGGACGCCAGCCGTTCGTCGAGTGGGTGATGGGGTCCGTGGTCGGAAACGACCCATTCAGCTTCCTGGGTCGCCCTCTGTACGGCATCCCCCTCAAGGCACAGATCCGGGATGCCTCGGGGAACGTCTCTCCTGGGATGGTGAACGCTCTGAGTTCACCCCTCAAGGATCACGCGGCGACGATGCACCGGGTGGTGTCCGTGGTGCCCGGACCCAACGGTGTCACCTCATCGAGCTTCTCGTCCTTCACCAAGGACGGAAGGTTCAAAGCGTACATTGCGGGAGGCCCGGTGTCCGCAGAGGTCGCCACCGAGGGGGACCTTTCCCTCACCATCGGTGGGGTGCTGGACCTGACCCTCGCCGGGGGCATTCGCATCAACGGGACGGCGGGTCCAGGCAACGTGGGTCTGAACCTTGGGAGCTCCACGGGTGCCGTGGTGATCCAAGGCGGCGGCGGCATCAACTCCACCACGGGTGCCCAGTCGGCCACACCAAGCCTGGGGAACGTCACCCCCAGTGTGGTGGTGGACGGTACGCAAGGGGTGCTCATGCGCTCCGACGCGGCGGTGAACATCAACGCCACCGAGTCGGTGAACATCGCGAACACCGGGTCGATCAATCTCAACGCACAGAACCAAGTATCCATCCGGTCTGGGCAGAACGTGTCCCTGTCCGCCCAGACCCACTCCGTGGTGATCACGGGCAGCGAGACGGTCAACTACGGTGGTCCCGAGAACGCCGACCCCACCAACGGCCCATCCCGCCAAGTCACCTTCTCGTCCACGCCCGCCACGGGGAACCTTGGTGGTGTGGTGGACCGCTACCGGATGGTGTACGGGAGCCGCACCGAGGAGTTCCAACTCCCCGGGAGCAACCACACCACCAGCATCATCGGTCAGGGCAACCTCACCTACGAGACCAACCTGGGTCGGTTCAAGGCACGGGCCGGGGGCAACTCTCTGGAGATTGACTCTGTCTCGGGTGCAGACATGACCCTCGCCGCTGGCAACGCATCTATCACGGTCGCCACGGGGGGCATCACACAGACGGCCCAGACCGACGTGACCATCCGGGCCATCACCGGGACGGCAGTGGTGTCGGGGGCACAGGGCGTGAGGCTCGCATCACCAGGAGCCGCTTCAGGTGGAATTTTGTGCGGGAGCGATTTGGACCCATTGACCGGCATCCCGTACTCGACCTTCATGGTTCCCCGAGGCCAGACCCTCGCCGCAGTCTGACTTGGCTATAGGACTCTCACCTCCTGAGAGGTGCCCTATGTCCATTGTTCTCAGCGGTCGAAAGGTCGAGACTCCTGGTCTGGAGACGGTTTCGTGGCTCGATGACCCGAAGGTGCCGCGCACCACGGACACAAACCCCAGGACCAAGTGGATCAGGGCCATCGTGATGCACACGGTGCATGGGAAAGAGGGCAAGCTCCGTCCTGGGAACGCCCCGCCCTCCACTCGTGCCGAGTCGTACGCCAAGTACCAAGCGAACACATCCCGGGACGTGTCGTGGGACTACACCATCGACACCGACGGCACCATCATCGTCTCCAACGACCCCCTGGTCTGGTACACATGGCAGGCCACGTCGGTGAACCCCTTCACCATCGGCATCGAGTTGGTCCAGGAATCCAACGGCGACCTCTGGGAGGGCCAGATCGCCACGGCGGTGAAGTTCCTGGACTTCCTCACCCGAGAACTCGCAGACCGTGACAACCCCATCCCCCGACAGGTGCCGATGGGTCCTCTCGGCAAGCCCGTGCGAGGAGTGATCCCGCGCATCGCGAACGCCGAGTCCGCCAAGTCCGTGGTGGGTGTGTATGGACACCGGAACCAGACCCACAACCGTGGGCCGGGCGACCCTGGCGACCACATCTTCGAGGCGCTCCTCAAGGCTGGGTACAAGGGCTTCAACTATGATGCCCACGATGACATCACGTTCTGGAAGGGTGTCCAGCACATGCTGGGCATCACCGAGGACGGGGTTCCTGGACCTGGGACGGCGAACGCCTTGAAGGCCCGCGGGTACCCCCACGGTCTGTGGGTGAACCGTCCGGGGGACTGAAGCTCTACAGGGTCGGAGTCGTCGGGCTCCCGAAAAGCCAGTCGCGGAGGCGTGCAATGATGCCGCGGCGAGGGGAGAGGGCGCGGTAGAACACCTCACGGCAGTCCATCGCGTCCTTGAGAGCCCCGTGTGCCCCCTCCGTGGAGATCCCCAGGAAATCCCGGAGGTTGTCCATCCCGAGGTGAAGTTCTCCATCGAGGCCCCATGCCGTGTAGGCCATGGTGGTCGTGTCGATGAGCCGCCGCTCGGTGTCCACGAAGATGCGGTAGATCGGGCGGTTCATACTTGGGCTATTCCTTCACTCCTACAGGAGCTCATCATGACTGTCAGTCCCCAGCGAGTCGCTGCACGATACCTGTCCGCAGCGGCAGCACGGATCGCCCCAAAGACGAGAGGTGCCACCAACGCGGCCCTCATCAAGGCCGGGATGGATGGCAACGGTCGGTTCAACTCTCCGGGTGCGGCGCTGGGCAAGGCCAGTGAGGTCCTCGCGGCGAACGGGATGGAGTGGGGTGAGGTCATCAACAGCCTCCCGCTGCGACAGCCCGTGGGTCGCATGAACATCAGCCTTGCGATGTCCAACCCCAGTGACCCGTTCAGCCCGACAGACATCACAAGTTCGGCACTCGCCGTCCAGTGGTATCAACTGGACGGCGGGGCCTACGAAGTGGTCGCCTACCTCTCCTGAGAGCGGGTCGCACGGCCCACGAGCCGGGCCGCGACCAAGGCTTGCTTCGGAGTCACGTTGAAGAGCGTGCAGAGGTCCATGAGGTCCTCCCCCTGGAGGACACCGATGAGCACCGGGATGCAGATGGAGTGTTCGGTCGTCTCCAGCACGCGGGCGATGAACCCGGCTTGGGTCTCACGACACAGGGTGTCGAGGGTGTTCGGGGTGTTCGGGTCGCAGTAGTCCACCTCGGGGGTGGGCTCCTCCCGGTCGAACTGGAACACCACGTTTGTGTTCACGGGCTCTGTGTGGGCCGTCTGGGTTGCGGGGCACGGTGCCATGCGAACCTTCCATGCGGCTCCCTCTTGGATCTCGCGGGATGTCTTGGCACCCCGCGACGCACGGGTGGAGGGGTCCGCCCCCCACCGCCGGAGCTCCGTACACGCGCTCTGGTAGGCCCACACCTGAAGGGCCTTGATGTTCACCTCGCGACCCTCACCCATGTGGGAGGCAAGGCGGTCCGCCTCGATGAGGCGGACCAGGAATCCTTGGACGTGCTCCTCGATCAGACCCATCTGGTCCGAGGGGACGAGCTTGTGACTGAGGTGCTTGACCAGCACAGAGCGCACGGAGGGGTTGCTGCACAGCCATCGGGCTGTGCAGTTCATGGCGGGTTCCATGTTGGTCCGGGCTACGCCTGGAGGCCCCGGAGGGCCGTGGTGATCTGGCCCTCGGACACCCCGAAGGCGTCCTGAAGGTCCGTGAGGGTCCGACCCTCCAAGAGGCCCTCGACCACCGGGACGAGGTGGCCATGCCCCTTGCGGATCAGCGTGTTGCGAACATGGTCGATGCGGGACCGCTGGGCGCTGACATCCTCGGGGGAGGGGGCCATCGGGTCGCACAGGTCCTGGGTGCTCTCGGTGCCGTCATCCGACACCGTGAACACCTCGCACGCCGCGTTGGCAGACTGCACCGGCTGGAAGTCCTTCCCCTTCTGGACTTCACGGGAGGTCTTGGCGTTGCGGGTCACCCGGAGGGCGGCGTCCACGCCCCAGCGACGGAGCTCGGTGCAGGCCGACTGGTAGGCCCACACCCGGAGGACCGCGAGCTTGGGGGTCTCGCCCGTGGTGAGCAGCGGTGCGAGCCGGTCGTCATTGACCAGCCGGGTCAGGAACTCCTGGACGTGATCCTCGACCACCCCCAGTTCGCTCGACCGCTGCATCTTGGACGACAGGTGGCCGATGAGGGTGGAGTACACCGTCCTCTGGTTCTGCCCCAGCCAGACCGCGGTGGCGTTCAGCTTTCGCGGTGCTACCGTCTCGACCACCACCTCGGGGAGGGCGAGGGTGCTGGCCCCGTGGAGAACCTCCCGGATGGCCATGGCCAGGGTCGTGCGGGACCCCCCGAAGCTGGCCAGGGCGTCGTCGTAGAGGACTTCGCGGGCAGCGGTGGCGGCGGGGGTGTTGCCGGTGAGAAACGAGTCGAAAGCAGACTGAACGATGTGGAGGATGGACATGGATGGGTCTCCGTGGGTTGTCCCTGGGGTCTCAGACCCTTGGGTTATGAGGGGGAGCGTAAACTAGGCTCCCAAAGCCTGACAACGAAAATCGACAGCGGACGGGCGATTCTTCAGCGGGACGGGCTCAGGAACCTCCAGAGGTTCCGGGCCATCATGTCCTTCTTGAAGTCGGCGTTGAGCTCCCGGAGGGACCGCTCGAACTGAGCGCGGGTGACCCCCTGCGACAGGAGCTCCCCGGAGGACCATTGCCGGTGGCCGTCCCGGATGGTTCGGGCGTGTGACCCATCCATGAGGATGGCGAGCACTTCGTGCTCGCTCATCCTGGTTCTGTTCGGCGGTCTTGGTCTTGGTGGCCATTCAGACGTTGTTGTCGTTGGGGTAGAGGAGGGTGGTGCCGTTGGTGAACACCACCCGCACGCCGTCCGCGCCGGGGATGGGGGCGACCGTCCCCACGGTGCGGGTGACCATCGGTGGTTCACCTCGCTGGGTGGCGGGCCGGGTGACCGTGTCACCGGCCTTCAAGTCTCTCGCTTTCATGGTGTCTCCTTGGGGCCTCAATGGCCCTCAGTTGTGGTGTCTTCCAACCCCTAACAACTCTCGTTCAGGGGTGTTTAGTGAAATCGTTCGGAGGTCTCCCGATTCCTGGGTTGGGGGGGTGCGGACCCCCCCAACCCCCAACAACTCTCGCCGGGGGGTCTTTAGTGAAATCGGTTGGCACACATCCTGCTACAATGTAGGTAAGGACGGTCTGTGGGGCCGACCCAATGAACAACTCTCGCCGGGGGGTCTTTAGTGAAATCGACAGGGACCCCCGATTCGGTAGGGGTCTTATACGGTTGCTTGGGTTAGGCACGATCCCCCCATGTTGTACGGGGGCTTGGGGAACCTACCCCCCTGACACCAAGGACCAACCAATGAATCTCCGTCAAGCCCAAGAGCAAGCCCGCCGGGCCGTGCTGGCGTACCTCACGCACACGGCATCTCTCCCCTCGGGGAACCTCCTCTCCAACCTGGACATGCTGGCCCGGGCTCAGTTCCTGGAGGGTCTGGTGGGCCATCCCTGGGGCACGGTGGCCAACAAGGCATCGGGCGCTGGGGTGCGGGGCCTGACCCGTGCGGTTTCCCGGATGCTCCTGGAGGTGGATCCGCTGGTGGACCCCGCCGCGTCCACCTGGACCGACGTGGGTTCCTCGGGCCTGTTCAAGTCGGCCTGGGGCGCGGCCAACTCGGTGGTCAAGGCGTACGGACTGGACGCCAGCGACGTGATCGCGGAGGACATGGCCGAGGCGCTGATGGAGACCGCCCGTGGGAGTCTCTTCTACCTCGCGGGCAAGGCGTTCAAGGAGAAGGCCCAGGACATCGTGTCGGGGGCCATCGAGATCGGTGAGCTCTCTCCCCGCATCATCCGGTTCGCCAAGAACCTCGCCATCAACGTCGTCAAGCACAAGAAGGTGCAGGACAAGGCCGATGCCAACGCGGTGGCCGAAGGGATGCTCCCGGACGGCAATGAGGAGGGCGACTTCAACGCCGACACCATGGACATGGGGAGCCTTGGGGCCGTCATCGCCGTGGTGCTGGCGAACCCCCGCGAGCCCGCCGCACAGGAGGTGTTCGACTGGATGCGTGACTGGGTGGATGAGACCTCCCGCCTCTCGGACCTGGAGAAGAGCATCGTGGGGACGTACCTCACGGACCTCGCCACCACGGGGACAAGCACGTCGGCCACACAGCTTGCAGCCGACTTCGGTGTGACGGGTGGTTTCATCTCCCAACTCATGAGCCCGGGAACTCTCAAGAAGGTTCCCGCCGTGGATGAGCACGGCAAGCCCCTCTCGGATGGTTGGGGCAAGCCCAGGATGGACACCGTCACCGTGAACATGGGGCGGTTCCCCACGCTGATCTCACAGGTGCTCAAGTCGGAGCACCCGGCGTTCCTGGACAACATGGACAACATGCGTGAGCTCGCCGCCCTCGCCCGCGGTGGCGGTGGTGCCTGGAAGTCCGCAAGCATCCACACCGCTGCCGACCAAGTTCTGCGGGCGAAGCTCATCCGTCTGGCCAGCGCCAACCCCGAGCTCCGTCCGGTGATCCTGCCCCTCATCAAGAAGGCAGACGAGGAAGCCATCCTCGCAGGCCGTCCCTGGGGCGGCAAGGGCTACAAGCCCAAGGCGAAGGACTACGACGACGCCGCACCGGGTCCGGGTTCTCCCCCGTGTACCCCCGACGGTGAGGGCGGCTGCTACGACCACACCCCGATGTACAAGGGCTACGGTTCGGCCAACGCGGGGAGCAACGGCTCCGCGGCCCGCCGCGAGTACAACAAGAAGTACAAGGAAAACATGTGATCCAAGGTGCCCGTATGGCGTAATACGGGCATGGGTCATTTCAGCCAAACCTGCCTTCTCTCCCACCTCCCCGTGACGGGTGGCACCCCGGTCCGGGTGTGCCTCCTCTCCTCCTCCCCCTACGCACACTCCGACCGCCACGGTGAAGCGTGGTCGTTTCGGTCCATCCCGTTTCGGGCCGAGTACAACGACTACGGCTCCATCGAGAACGTCCACCCCGAGGACCAGATCCTGGTGGACCTCGCCCTCGCCCAGTTCAACCGGGACGCGATCGAGATCCCCCAGGGCGACAACCCCTACCACGACCCGCCCGTCACGAAGGGGATGCCCGCGGAGGGCTGGTGGGACGCGCTGTGGGAGGGACGCCTCCGGGCTGCGGGGGAAGAGGTGCCGAAGGGCATCCCGACGTGGCGCAAGATCCTGAAGATCACCACCCGTGCGGTCACCGAGGGCAAGCTCATCCCCGGCTCCATCGTCAACCGCATCGCCTACGGGCTGGTCCGGG
>Ga0209170_1000220_pt1 | contig 27446 bp, 17 predicted proteins | sample KloWWTKNB14_bulk_FD_187178 | JGI IMG/M metagenome (GOLD analysis project Ga0209170, IMG submission 187178) | Active sludge microbial communities from Klosterneuburg, Austria, studying microevolution and ecology of nitrifiers - Klosterneuburg... | ecosystem: Engineered > WWTP > Aerobic digester >...
GCTGGGCAGTTATCTACGGTCTCATCTTCGCAACCTTCCTAACGTTGATCATGGTCCCGGTGATGTTGTTGATCGTACAAAAGATCAAGCACCGCCGTGCATGGAAACGCGGAGAACTACCGATGGACATCAGCGGTTTCGAAAGCGCAGGTGGGAAGTCGTAGAACAATTCTCTTTTTCAAATTGAAAACCCCGGTCGGAATGATCGGGGTTTTTTGCTGCCGGATCGCGTTTGGAGCTGATCAGAATAGCCGATCGATGCCGCGAAGTACATGATCAATATCAGTCATTAGCCGAAGGGCAACGCGCATTCTTCATGGTGCCGAAGAAACGTTTTTAAGGTGCCCTTTATCCCCGGCTTAAAGCATATTCAACGAATCCAGCAGCTCCTGCTTCTTGCGGCGGGCAACCGGAATGTTCTGTTCGTTGGAAAGGACCACCTCGCCACCGTCGCCACGAATGTATTTTTTGATGTGCTTCGTGTTCACCAAAAAGCTGTTGTGGATCCGAAGGAAATGGTCCTCGGTCAAGATATCCTCAAATTCCTTTAGCGTACGCGAGATCACCAGCTTCTTCTTGTCCCGTAAATGGAGCGTGGTGTAGTTGGAGTCCGATTCGCAACTTACGATCTCGTTCACGTGCACCAACTCCAAGCCATCGCTAACAGGCAATGCGATGGTGCGATCACCGGTGGATCGGTCGATGTTCTTTAACAGCATATCCACCATTGGTGCGCGCTCCGTTCCGACTATTGTTTTCTCCGCCTTTCCGATTGCCTCGGAAAGCTCTACCGGGTCGATGGGTTTTAGTAAATAGTCGAGGGCGCTGAAGCGGATGGCTTTTACAGCATAACTCTCATGGGCCGTGGTGAAAATAACGTGTGGTCGGTTATCACCTAAGCCCTTTAGCAGATCGAACCCGGTCAAGTTCTTGAGCTCGATGTCCAAAAAGAGAAGTTGTGGCGCACATTCCTTGATCAGCGCAATGCCGCTGGGCACATCTTCTGCTGTGCCGAGCAGGTTGATGCCTGGATGGCGACGTTGCAATAAGGCCGAAAGCCCTTTGCGTTGTTGTTCTTCATCGTCTACGATAACGGCAGTGAAGTGGGTCATGGTCTTGTTTGAATGGTTTCTTGCGTGGCAACGAGCCGTTGAAGTTCTTTGATCCGTTCTAGTGCTGCTCCTAGTGCAACTTCAAGTTGTGGTTGATGCGGACCATGTCTGTGTCGAACTCACCGTTCATTTTCCTGCCTTCATTTCCAACAACTCCTTGCGCAGCATCTCTAACTCTTCGCGTAGCTGGTCGTTAATTTTCTGCTGCTCTAGGACAGTGACATTCAGTTCCTGGATCGCTTTTACAATGGGTACCGTGAAGCTTGCGTAGCCCAAGGTATAGTGGTCGGTCTCCGATTTTGGATGATGCACTCCACTGAAGTCATAGCCCGCCAACCGCGCTGCTTCTTCAACTTCTTGAGCGATGAAACCGGTCTGTCGTTGTGCCGATACCTCGCTCAGCCGTTCCCGGTATTGTGCCTTCCCATCTTCATCCGGCAACGTATCCATGCGTTGTGCAATGCCAAGAAATGCATCCACACCGTGGGCGTCCAGGGTGTAGGTCACGGGTCGCAGCCGCGCAATGAATTCTAATCCGGGTACGTCCTCCTGAACGTGGCGCTTGAACCGGCCATCACTCAGGTCCTGCCAGGCACCGAAACCACCAGTGAGGTTTGTGTGGACCGCCGTACCGATAACCGCACGATAGTTGATTCCAGCGGTGGCGAAGTATCCCACTGCAATGGTGCCTGTAAGGTCAGCATTCGTGCCCGCAGCCGCACCCAATGCCGTGTTGTCGTTGCCAGTATAGTAGTTGCCATAGAGCGCCCATGTACCCAAGGCGGTATTACGATTTCCCGTACTGTAGATATGCATGGCCATGCAGCCCATAGCCGTATTGTCATTTCCTTCATTGGTCACGAGGGTTGAATATCCAAAGGCAGAGTTCTGCGATCCAGCTGTGTTCATGTAGAGGCTACCTCCTCCGACGGCACTGTTACCATAGCCGGTTGTACTTCCCCGAAGTGCTCCAATGCCATGCGCGGTATTGCTATGTCCTACGGTGTTCATGTTTAATGCCCAAGCTCCATGCGCAGTGTTCTGCCAGCCCGTGGTGTTGCTCTGGAGGGCATGGTACCCGGTGGCGGTGTTCTCGTATCCCGTCGTGTTCGTCAGCAGCGACCTGTATCCCACCGCCGTATTCCCATTGCCGGTGTTCTCTGCTGGGTCAGTGGAACCCCGCAGCGCCTCGTAGCCCACAGCTACATTCGTGTTCTCGAAAGTGGATCCGCTATTGTTGGCGTATTGCATGGCATAAGCGCCTATAGCTGTAGCATTCGATCCGGCTTGGTTGGACCCAAGAGCTGAAACACCAAGAGCAGTATTCCAATCCCCTAAAGAGTTGGAATAGAGAGCAACGGCTCCGATGGCTGTATTGCTATGCCCAGTAGTGTTGAACCATAGTGCGTTTCCTCCAATGGCACTATTGCTATATCCTGAAGTATTAGAGTTGAGCGAATAGGATCCAATGGCGGTGTTGTCATATCCCGTTGTGTTGGAAAACAGTGCGTTCAACCCATTTCCTGTATTGAGCGTTCCGCTAGTATTTAGAAAGAGTACCCTGTGACCATTTGCGGTATTGGCGCTTCCCGTTGTATTGAAATAAAGGGATTCAAATCCCATGGCAGTGTTTTGCGCCCCTGATGTATTGGCATAGAGGGTCCGCGCTCCATTGGCAGTATTATTATTCCCTATAGTGTTATTCTGTAGGGATTCGAATCCCATAGCAGTGTTTTGTTCTCCTGTTGTATTTGAATAAAGAGAATGGTTACCACATGACGTATTCCATTGGCCAGTAGTATTGAAGTAAAGGGTCCTGAACCCCATGGCTGTATTGTTGTTCCCCGTGGTGTTGGAAGCCAATGCCCAAAACCCAATGGCGACATTGAAATTTCCCTCGGTGTTGGAATGGAGTGATTCATATCCGCTGGCCGTATTGCCCCATCCGAGCGTATTGGCGCGCAATGCCCCGTTACCTATGGCGGTATTCCTGCCACCAACCGTGTTGTACTGGAGTGCCTGATACCCGGTGGCGGTATTCTCGTTCCCCTCGCTGTTGGAGATGAGCGCCAAATGACCAAGGGCCGTATTGAAGCCTCCAACGGAATTGGAATACAGTGACTGATGACCATAGGCAGTATTGCCGATACCCGTGCTGGTGTTGCCCCCAGCTTCATACCCTAAAAATGTATTGAACAAGAAATGGTCGATCCGTCCCGCTTGCTCTCCATTCACCCTGAAGGTGAGCGGTACATCATCCGTAGTCCCCAAAAAGTGGGTGCCGTCTACTGTACCCGCGTTGCCGTTGAGTTGCCATCCGCCACCACCTCCCGCTCCGAATTCCACCCACTGCGTTCCATCCCAATACCAAAAAGATTTTGTTGTTGTGTCGTACACCACCAATCCATCTTCCGTTCCGCTGAGGCCCGCCATGGCGAGACGAGAAGCTGTTGAGAGTCGTGGTAACAAAGCACCCAACAATAACCCGTTGTTATCCGCATCGAGCAATGCGTATGCATTTGGTGCGGAACCAGTGGTATTGATCCCCACATTCTGAGCTTGGGCCCAGAAACCGGTGAAGAAGATCAGGATCGTTAAGATCGTTCGGTATGTGAAAGTAGGTGCCATGGAGAGGGGTTAAGTGGCTCAAGTTATTGTTTTGGAAGCTATCGTCAATGATCCGTTGCAATGCAGGTTGGGTCGGCTGAGCATTTGGGCCGAATGATCGAGCAACCGCCGATCCCGCGGCACGCGTTGGTCCAATACATGTCCTGCACGAACTACCAACGTGCCACCCGTTGCACATAGCACCTGGCAGATCCGATCGTTATTCAGGTTTTCGGATGTGCCGATCAGACCCAGATCAAAAACAGGAACAGCCTTCGATGATAGTGCCAACTGTTCGGGATGATGCGAGACATGATAGGTCTGCTTGGTACACTGGCCTTCAACTAAACGTATGCGTATGGAACCTCCGCAAACCATCCGAACACGAAAGGATCCCGTTGGCCCAAGCCTCACTTCCTTGCGTGAATGTCCTTGCTGGATGACCAAGTGTGGCTGGGATATCGCAAATGGAGCCACCTCCACGGTACCAAACAGGACCACTGTTGCCTTGCTTGAAGGCCACAGTGCGTAGCATGCACCAGCCACCGATAGCAGCAGGATGAAAAGATGGATAAGTATATCGCTCGCCATGATAGGACCAAAGAGAAGGGCTGAACGAGGCTGGAAAAAGGACGGATGAGCCGATGGCGGAAATGGGTGCGTGGATGGTGTTCCCATCCCCGTGTCGAAGCACGGGAAGACAAATCTGGAATGACATGGTGATGGTGGGAGAGATGGGAACAAGAACGCCCGTGGTTCTTCCACGGGCGCCTTGCACTAAGACATATCTGGTTCACGCCGCTCTTAGCGTACGGGCGTTGTAACTATTTACGGAAGATGCACTCCAAACCATGCCGAGCGGGATGGTCAGGAGAAGTCCAAGTCCACCTGTGAATAGGATGATTGGAATGGAAATTAGGAACATGATCACACCACCGGAGACCGTGGCGTAAAGCATGCCCAACGGGCCGAAGAGAAAGGAAAGTAGGAGAGCAATTCCCGTGCTCTTTTGTTTGATCAAGATCGTTCGTTGAACTGTGCTCGCAGTGTTCATGGTAGTTTGGGTTTCGTTACGAGGCGGCACAATGCCGCTCCGTTGAGACCAAAATTCTGAAAGCATTCATGGTTTGAAATGCGTTATTGAGCGGATGGGGGCTATGGATGAGCGGATGGCGGGAAATGTTTGTTAGGTCCCGAAATACCTAACCAAAATTTTTGGAAGGGTATTGCATACCTATAGCGAATGATCAACCGACCATCAATGGGACTGTTACCTCCACGGTTGTCCCTACTGCAACATCCCGATATCGGAAACCCGCAACTGATCCTTTCAGGCCGCCAAGCATGTCCAAACGGTCACGCGTGATCTGCGTGCCCATTGATTGATGAGGTTTATTCGATGATAGTTCTTGCTTAGCTAAAGATGGACGACCAACACCATCATCCGATACGACCATGGACAAATTCCCATCGCTTTTGCTGATCGTCAAGCGGATGTGCCCATTGCTCTCTTTGCGCGATATTCCATGCCAAATTGCATTCTCCACAAATGGCTGGATCACAAGCGGTGGAACCAGCGTGGAAGCCTGATCGATAGCTGGGTCCACCTCAATAGTGTAGTCGAATTTTCCCTGCATACGCGATCGTTCAAGATCCATATACAAGCGAAGGCACTCCAGATCTTGCTCCAAGGGGACCTCGGCGTGTTGACTGTTCTCCAACACCAAGCGCATGAGCCGGGAAAACTTGGTAAGAAAACCAGATGCAAGATCTTTGTCATTCTCTAACACATATCCATTGATGCTATTCAACGCGTTGAAAATGAAGTGGGGGTTCATCTGGGTACGAAGGATCTGTGTTTGTATACGGGCGGAGTCTCGCTCGTACCGTTCTTTTCTGCGCTTGCGGTCGAAACGATAAACCAAACCTATGCTGCCAATGAACAATGCTCCTCCAAGCCCAAAACCCAAGGACTTGTTCCTCGCCTGTTCCGCTTCCAAAGTGGCCAATTGCCTATCGCCTTCCAGTTCTGTGAGGTGAGCCACATGTTCGAGGCTGTCCGTTAGTTGTTTCTTCTCAAATGCATAGCGCAATTGAAGTCCGACTGTTTTCTTGGCATTCTCGGTATTCAGTACACTGTCCTTCATTTGCTGGTGCAATTCCAGGATCTCCATAGCCCTTTTCCAATTACCTCGATTTGCGAGCACGTTGTGAAGCACTTCGGTGGCTTGAACGATGCCTAGTGGATAGCCGACCTCTCGTGCGATCCGTACCGCGTGTTCAGCTTCCAATTCGGCGTGCTCTAGCTTGTTCTGTTTAAAAAAAATGTTGGCTATACTACTACGGGTCGAGGACTCGCTGTGCTGGTCTTGCGCGGATCGGTCGAGCGCCAAGCCTTGTTGATAGTATGACATGGCGCTATCCAAAGAACCGACATCCTCATGAAAATGCCCTATCTTGTATAAGGCCGTCGCTAATGATCCAGGATCATCGATCGCTCGGCTGATCTTCAAACTTTCTAGGAGATGTTGCTTGGCTAGGTCACGCTCTCCATTGCTCTTGAACGCATCACCAATATGGCCATGTACAAGTGCCTCGCCAGAACGATCACCTGACTCTGTGTAAAGCGCCAGACTCGAATTGAATTCTTCCAGTGCCATTGCTGATTCATCTTGTTGTCTGAGGATGGTCCCGATGTTCATATGCAAGTTCGCCTGTGCAATTTTGTCGGATAGCGCGAGGTTGATGTCCAAAGCACGATGATAATAGGTAAGTGCCTCCTCTAAAATACCTTGACTTGAATAAATGCTTCCAATGTTATTCAAGCAGGTGGCCAAACCCTCATCTTTTCCGAGCTTCTCGTAAACCACCTCGCATTGATGCAGCCACTCCAAGGCTTCTACAGGCCTGCCGCGTTCTGTATAATACATCCCGATATTTAGTAGGCCATTGGCGATCCCACGTTGGTCTTGAAGCTCCTGGAATATGGCCAAACTCTGTTGCAAATAGATCAGGGAACTGTCCGGCAACCCTCGTTCACCATAGTAGTTGCCGATGTTGTTTAGCGCGGTCCCTTCGTTCTTTTTGTCATTTGAAGTGCGATAAACGCCCAGAGCCGTGAATAAGCAGCGTCTCTGCTCCTGATGGTTCCCCATAACGCCGTATACCTGACTTTGATTGTTCAGGGCGTCAGCTGTGCGTTCATGGTTGCCATTCGTTTCATAGACGTCTTCCGCTGAACGGAACATTGTAAGTGCGCTATCCAACGAACCGAACATGAAATAGGAAACACCCATATTATTGATCGCCGTTCCACGAAGCCCGTTGAGCGTTCGCCTCACGGAGCTTTTTAACTTCCCATTAGCCAATGCCCTATCCGTTTGGCGAAGTGCATCCTTGCACAACACAAGGTTAGCGGCCGGGTCAGTTAAGTATATGTGTTCGCTCAAAGCGATCATGGCACTTATGCGGGTCGTGTCATTTTTTGCTTCGGCAATGACCCTATTGATCGAATCGACCACGTGGTTTAATTGAGCGCATACGCGGTGCGTACTGATAATGAACAGCACGCATACCAACGCAATGGGCCACCGACTTAGCCAGTTGCTAATATCATATTTCGTACAGGGCCTCATGCTGCTATCCGCCATGGCAGAAGGACCTCGACCTTATGACCTACTGTGAGAGGAGTCCAACGCAGTGTCGCTGGTCTTCGCTCCGTTTGTTGGTACAATTCAAGTCGTGCCTTTGTGATAGAAACGCCGTGGTCAGACCCCGTTTCAGTCATCACAGTCGTGCCTGAACCAGTTTGTTCGCCATTGTCCTGCACGGTCATCAGTAGTGCATCGTCCACTTTGCTGACGGTTATGCTGATGCTCCCATTCACTTGCTGTGCAAGATCCTTCCAGATGGCCTCTTCGGCAAAAGGCTGTAGTAACATCGGTGGGACCAAGACCTCTTCTTGATCAATATTTGGATCTACAATAATGGTATAGCTGAATCGGTTCTGGGTCCTTGTCCTTTCCAATTCGAGATAGTCTCGGAGAACATCCAAGTCGCGCTGCAAGCTCACTTCATCTAGGCGTGCATTCTCCAAAACGGCACGCATCAGCCGTGCGAAGCGCGTTAGGAAGGAAGATGCCAAGTCACTTTCATTCGCTTGCACGAATTCGTTGATACTTTCGAGTGCGCTATGGATGAAATGAGGATTTACTTGTGCGCGGAAAGCTTGGGTTTGGAGCACTGCGGTCTTGCGCACATGTTGATCTTTCCGTCGCCTACGGTCGATCAAATATGCAGTGCAGGCACAGATGACGAGTAACAAAGCTCCTCCCGCGATCAAACGAGTGGTGTTCTTCTCTTTGATTGCTTTGAGTTGCGAGGTCCTCTGTTCATAACTCTTTTGAGTGGTTTCTATTGCTTGAGCAACGCTATCTTTTATCTGAATCCGTTGCTGGGTATCGGTCACTCGTAATCTTGTCATGCGCCCTACATTAGCAAGGTCAAGGATACTATCACTCAAGTGCTGCGCTGCTTTACGTACGCCATACGCTTGTTCCCAAAAGCCTGTTGTAGCATACGCGTTGCCTAATGTATTTAGTGCACGTTGGGTATCTTTCGGGAAGCCCAAATTTTGGAAGTGTTTGACAGCATCCTCGCCATAACGGATTGATTTTTTGTACCACCCTCGTACTAAGGCCTGTGCTGACATAGTACGGAGGGAATTTGCAATTCCACGTTCATCACCTAACGCTAGACGGCGCGCAAGACTTTTTTCCATATGTCTCCATCCTTCTGCATGTTTGCCAACCATGCAAAGCGCCTCACCCAAGTAGTATTCACCTTCGGAAATATCCCTTGGATAGTCTAGTTCCTTGCGGATCGCAAGTGACTTTCTATGGCCATCAACCGCATCAGTCCAATTGCCCATTGAACCAGCAATGAAGGCTAAATTCTGAATTGATTCGGCCAGGGCCTTTTTGTTTCCGATCTCAATATTGATACTCTGCTGACGCTGATATGCGTTCAGTGCATCTGAATAGTCTCCCATCTCCTTATATATGTATCCCAAATTGCTCAAAGACGCCGTCTGACCTTCCTTGTCATCAATCGCTTCGCGGATTGCTAATGCACGCAAATGAAACCGAAGTGCTTGTTCACTGTCTCCAAGCTTGTTGTACATATACCCTAGATTATTCAAAGAGTTGGCGAGTCCATAAGGGTCGTCCAGGTCTTCTCGAATCCGCAATGCTTCGTGATAATACTTAAGTGTGCTGTCAACATATGCGGTCGTGCTGTAAACGAATCCTATATTGCTGATAGAATTTGCGATACCTGCTTCATCTTTAAGTTCTGAATAAGCACGAAGGCTTGCTCTGTAAAGTATTATCGATGAATCTTTTTGCCCGTTATTATTTACCAGATACCCTAACCAACCATATGCTTCCGCTTTGCCTTGGGTATAATCTAGATCCTCGGATAATATTCTGGCCGCGACACAATATTCTGTGGTGAGTTCAGGATGCGGCCAACGGGAAAAGCGTGCGAGTTGCAACAACGTCGAAACACGAGCAGTATCCTGCCCTGTCTGGTCCAATATCCGAGTCAATGAATCAAGTTCGGGGGTCTGCGCTAAGACGCAGAACGGTAAAAAGGCGATTAGTATGGAGGCGAAGCATCTCATATGTACCACGACTATGCACACTACAGCCGAGTGTGCAGCCATCTATAGTACGCATCGCGATAAATGTAGGAACGATATGTCACCGCAGCACCGTCACATGCCCCCTCAACTTCCTTCGCCCAACGAAGCTTTGCGCACGTAACCCCACCTGCCATACATACACACCATCTTTCACTGGCAGACTTCCCATTGTACCGTCCCATGCTTCGTGTTCATCGTCCGTCTCGAAGATCATCTCGCCCCAGCGGTCCCAGATGGTAAGGTTGTATTCCTGCACGGTGAAGCCGTCCAGCACGGGCAGAAACACGTCATTGATGCCATCGCCATCCGGGGTGAAGGCGTTCGGCACGTTGATGATCACGTCCGGGTCGATGATCACCGTTGCGTAAGCGGTGTCCACGCAATCAAACTCGTTGGTGACGATCTGTTGCACCTCGTACGTGCCAAATGTGGCATAGACGTAGGAGGGGTCCGGGTCATGCGAAAAGCCTATCCCATCAACAAAATGATAGGTCCAATGCTCGACATCTTCAGAAGAGGAATCATGGAACTGGATCTCCGTGCGATAGATATCCGTATGCGCTGGATCGGCGGCAAAACATGCTATGGGCAAGGGATGCACGGTGATCTGTTCCGCGTTGGACAAGGTGTCCGAACAGCCGTTCGCGGTGGTAACCACCAAGGCGACATCGTAAATTCCGCTATCCGCGAATGCCAATTCAATGCTTTGCCCGGTGCCCCATAGGGCATCATTGATGTACCAAGCCCACGCCGTGTTGTTGTAGGGTTGCGGGACCTGACTGGCATCGCTGAACATAGCTGTGCCCTCCGCGCAGAATTCCTCCTGGGACAAGTTGTAATCCACCTGCGGTAACGGAAAGATCTCAATAAGGGTGTCGATCACCGCGATGCAGCCTTGGTCGCTTACGTTGTGCAGAACGATCGGATGAAAGAAGGGAGGCGAGGCGGAGAATATATGCGCGATCGATGTGCCCGAGTAGGGGATCAAGCCCGTCTCCAATTCCCACCAGGTGTTATCAATGCTTCCCTGCGGAATGGTGGACGTGCTGGTGATCGCCGTGCTTTCCCCGAAGCAGTTCGGCGCGAAGACCAAGCTGTTCACTGGTGCGGGGTTGATGGTGATCGTGCGGGTGGTGGTGTCGCGGCAACCCCAAAGGGAGGTCACGATCAACCGGTCCGTGAAGGAGCCGCCCCATAGGTTCCAAGGGTGTTGCGGATGCTGCACCGTGGACGTGCCGCCATCGCCGAAAAGCCAGTTCCATTGATCGATCACGTCCACACCGTTGTTCCATGCGATCGTGGAAAGGTCTGTATAGGAAACCGTGTCGTACTGGCATGCGTCTGGGACGGTGAAGTCCGCGTGCGGAACGGGATGCACCACGGTGGTGTCGCCGTACGAGGCGGAACAACCCCGGTCGGAGGTGGCGGTGAGCGTTATTGCAACGAGCTGTTCCATACCGTACAGGAAGGGCGGCACCTCCCCATCGACATGATCGGGTTGACCGGTGATCTCCCAAAACCAAACATCGATCGCTCCGCAGGCGATGGTGCTAGTGTTCACGATCTCAAGAGAGTCGTAGGAGCATACCTCCTCCACCGTGAAGCCCGGATCGGGCAAAGGATGCACATACAGGATGGTATCGGTCACGCTGGTACAATTATCCGCATTGGTGTACGTGTAACGCAGCGGCACTTCCGGGCAGTCCAGGAAGAGAGAACAAACCGCCGGGTCGAATACGGTTACGGACTCCCAGCCGCTGCCGCAGTCCACCTCAAAGCTGCCTCCGGGATGGCTGATCAGCGGTGCCAATAGAATGGGAGAGGCGTTGCGGCAGATGTGGTAGAGATTGGTGTCCGGGGACCAAGTGACCAGCGTGGTATCATTGACCGTGAAAGGGATATGAATGGAATCCGTACATCCATACGAATTGGTGTAATGATAGGTGATGATGTGCGGGTTGAGCATGCTTGTCAAGCCATCCGCCGCAGGGTTTGGCGCAGATGCGCTCCAATTCGGTTCAGGGGGTAAGGAACTCCACGACGAACTACCAAGAAGAGGGATGGGTGCTACAATAGGGTAAGCTTGTTGGCCCTCATTCGAGCAGAACGGGCCGTAGGGCTGGGCTTGTAGCACTACCGGATGGGTGATCACGTCCAGCTCCCCTTGTGCGCACCAGCCATCATCGGAAATGAACTGCACTACAACATGGTCACCGGTCGCAAGATGCTGGGTCAGCATCAGGTCCTGCGAGCATAGTTCCGTTGCATTAGGATCGGGGGATGCCGCAATGCCATTGATATACCAATGGTAAATGCCGACGGAACAAGATGGATTTTCTACATTCACACATACATTATCACTGCATGGATCACCTTCTTGGGTTAACTCCAACCCCAGGACTTGAGCAGACTCGTTCAGGATCAGGTTGTCGATGAAAAAATAGGGATTCCCGTCTGCGGGTGGGCAAGCCGGGGCCATTCCACAGGCACCACCCAAAAGAATGGCCGCATAATTAGCATTGGGATCAAGCGTAATATTCAATGTCTCCCATTCCCCATCAGGATAATAATCTATGGACCCTATCATGTCGAAATTGGCTGGAGGACAGCCATAACCGGCAAATGGGATGTTTGCGCAAGCAGTGGTCCCATATATGGCAATGGTATAGGGGCCGCAATTATTTGGGCCTGCAACATCACTGGCGCTTCCGTTTACCAGTGATGCAAGCAGCAATGAAGCAATGCTCAAGCGCATTACATACTGGCATCCTCCGCTTAAGGTCTCTGTCAAACAGGCACCTGCATATTCATAGTACCCTGGAGATGCAATGAGCCCCAGTACCGAATTCCCATCCGGAATAAGCATAGGAATGTAACCCGGATAGTAAGGCCCCGGAGTATAATAATCCACGGTACCATCGGATGATTGGCCCCAGTAATCCAGATAGTCCAATGCATGGTAAATATCTGTACTGACCTGCGTCGGTGCTCCTGTATTCTGCTCGAACGATGGGTTCGGGATGAATGATAATGGAGTGCTCTCACACGGTGGCTGCCCCCAAGCTGCCCCGAACACGACCAGGAGCATAGCGCAGGCAGCGGTCCTTGCCATCGTTCGCATACGCCATAGCGACCGTGCGCATATACGCTTGCGCGAGGCGTGGCCTGCATGCGTTCGGGTAGTGCCTTCGATCCTATGCTCGTTCCCGGCCATACCCACCCCCAAGGCCATGCAGCCCACAAGAAAACGCCATGTGTGGTTCGAAAAACGAAAGGAGGTTTCTTTGCTCCACATGGCGGTACCGGAGTTCATTTGCGGGGTTTCCACTCCTATACAAGTTGAATGATGCGGACCCTAAGCCCGGCGAACTCCTTCCGAAGTGTTTTCATTTCGTCGCGTAGCAATTGATCCTCTCGCATGCCGAGGCAACCTTGCGCAATCGGGGTGGTAATTGTTTGCGCTATAACAAGATGTGGCAGAATAATTACGGATAGGACCAATCCCAATGGTGCGATCAAATCACAGAATTTTTCCATTATTGAATGAGGTCGTACCGCCTTCTTACTAAGGAACATAATGGGGCAAATTAGAAAATTGAACTGAATTATCAGTGGCCGGGTTGGAGGAGGTCTTCCTTTTTTTGGAGGCTTTGGCGGATCCAAAGCCCGCCCGAGATAGTTCCCGGACGGGCTTCGTTGCCGTCGATATGGTCAGTCGTTCCGCTATCGGCGAACAACCAAGGGTAAACACACAACCTCACGCTCCGTTTCGATCCGCACGTGATACATTCCCGATGCGAGATCACCCAGGTCAATCTGCATGGTGCTGGTCCCGACTATCATGTGTTGTTGAAGAACCTTACCCAATGCATCCAATACCAATATGCGGCCAATAGTCGGCAACCCATCCATCGTGATCGTGAATTGACCATTGTTCGGGTTGGGGAAGATCGCCATCCTTTGGCCAGTTGTTCCACGTGCTGCAATATCGGTAACGATAACCTGAAAGCATTGCTCGATACCTATGCAACCGTCTCCACCGTAAGCTGTTGCGCAAACAGAATACACCCCTGTCTCTGACGGCATCAAAAGCGCTTCGCCATCGGTATGGTCCGGATCGTCGTCCCAGCTCCAGGCGGCCGGGAAGCTCCAAACGATGGAATCCGCATCGATCAATACCGGCAACGCGGTGAAGATGTAGGTGCCGGGGATGGTCTCGGTATCCGGTGCTAGGATCGGATCCAACTGAAGGTCCATCACGTTCACCTCCAACTGGGCCGTCGCACTTTCGCATGGTCCCGCACCTGTTGCGGTGTAGGTATACGTGCCCTCTTGGCTTATTCCAGGCATGAAGAGGCCAGAAGTGACCCCGAATTGATCCGACCAAACCCCACCTTGTTGAGGGGTTCCTTGCAAGTACACGAATAGGTTGATAGGCGCGCTAGTTGCACAGACCTCGACCGATCCACCGATACCGGCATTCGGGGCTGCATCCACCACGATGGTGGTGCTGTCGCTGCTGGTACAAGCGCCCTCGGTTACGGTGTAGGTCAATGTCCACGTCCCCGATCCTGCTATTGCTGGGTCGAATTGGTCGTCACTAACACCTACGCCGGTCCATGTGCCACCTACCGGACTCCCAGACAATGTGATCGGCGAGTCGTTGCTGCAAAGGGGGGCATGGGTGCCGATGATGATGACAGGTGGGGCCAGCACGGTAACGAGGAGGGTATCGATGCCGGGGCAACTCGTTGGGAAAGAACTGGAGAGCTCTCCGGTGATCGCATATATGCCAGGCTCTTTTTGGTAAGGGCTGAAATACCCTGTAGTAGTAGATCCTGGACTGCTCGTTATCACCGAGTCGGCTCCGGTAATGGACCAGTAAACATTACCCCCGCCCATCCATGTCCACGAAAGCATAAATTCATCGTTGCTGCACAGTGCAGTGTCGGGGCCCATTGGCAGTGGGTTCAGGCAAGCGGCCAAGTAGAGGTAACCATACGCGACCTCTGTGCAATCACCGTTCGGAGCATGGTAGGTGTATGTGGCATTTCCGCTGATGGGCCGGACCGCGCAGGATTGGTCCACCCACCCGTCAGGCTGGGCAAGCCCCCCCCAGGTCCCTCCCGCGGGTTGTGCGGCGAATACGACCGGCTCCAAGTTGCAGCCACCTGGCTGGCCGGAGATTATCTGGGTGCTGGGAGCTCCAATGGCCACGATCGTGGCCTGAATGGCCATTGGGCATGGGTCCGCAATAGAATAGGTGAGGGTGAACGAGCCTGACATTGGCGGAGTGAACATATTGTCCTCCACTCCGGGTCCGCTCCATGTGCCGCCCGAAGGTGTTGCGTGATCCAGCAGATACGGAGCACCAGATGTGCATAAAGTGTCGAAGGGAGTGAGGGTAATGCCGGTGGTGAGGATCTCGCCCACGCAGTTGCAGGAAAGGTCCCAGGTGTCGTTCACGGTACAGGTGTTGCCATCATCGCAGGGTGTGCCGGGCAGCGCGGTGCCACCGGGGGTGCCTGCGCAGTCATCATTACCCCCCAAGAGCCGCGCGATGCGGTTGCGCCCCGTACCGTTATAGGAAGTGAAGGTCCCTCCGATCAGCGTCCGGCCATCGGGCTGTTGGGCAATGATATTAATATTTCCTTCCGCTCCGGTACCGGGGTCGAAGCTGTGGTCTATGCTTCCATTGGTGTTCAGCCGCGCAATGGCGTTGCGGGGAGTGCCATCATAGCTAGAGAACTGTCCTCCGATAAGGATCTTCCCGTCGACTTCTTGGATCGCAACAGTAGATACACGGTCATTCAACCCCATTCCGGGGTCGAAGCCTATGTCCAAGTTGCCATCCACATTCAAGCGTGCTATGCCGCTGCGGGGCGTTCCATCGTATTCGGCAAACCCACCTACGATCAGGGTCTTGCCAGCCAGTTCCGGGCCTGCATCTGGGGGGTAGATGGCGATGGCATGGACCGTAGGGTCGAAACCGCCGTCTGCTCCCGATCCGGGTTCGAAACTGTTGTCCAGACTGCCGTCCGCGTTCAGGCGGGCGATGTTGTTGCGGGCTGTGCCATCGTACTCGGTGAATCTGCCTCCGATCAGGATCTTGCCGGCCAGTTCCGGACCTGCATCCTGTGGATAAATGGCAACGGTCCGTACTTCCGCGTCTCCCCAATCGATCGTCGTTCCCGTACCAGGGTCGAATCCGCTGTCCAGACTCCCGTCCGCGTTCAAACGGGCTATGTGGTTACGCGGTGTGCCGTCGTATTCGGTGAATGCGCCGCCGATCAAGACCTTGCCAGCCAGCCCCGCTCCTGCATCCGGGGGGTATAGTGCTATGGCCTGAAGATCGCCGTTCTGCCCATCATTTACCGCTCCGGTGCCGGGGTCGAAGTTCAGGTCCAAGCTGCCATCGGTATTCAGCCGGGCGATGCCTTTGCGTGCGCTACCATCGAGGTTGCTGAAGTACCCAGCGATAAGGACCTTATCCGCCAACGCAGCACCTGCATCAGCAGGATATACCGCGATGGCGCGGACAGCAAGCCCATAGGAATCGAAAACGCCATCGCCCTGCAAATCTTGGTCGGAAAAGCTTGGATCCAGTGTACCATCTGCGTTTAGTTGGGCGAGGCACTTGCGGCGTGTGCCGTTGTAGCGGGTGATGCTCCCTCCGACCAATACCTTGCCATCCGCCCGCGGCACAATAGCCTCCACGCTGCCGTCCGCTCCTGTTCCTGGATTAAAGCTAAGGTCTATCTTGAAGGAGGTGTCCAGGCGCGCGATACTTCCGGCAGTGACCCCATCCACGTAGCGGAAGTTCCCTCCGATGAGCACCCGGCCATCGGGTTGAAGGGCGATCGCTCGGACCCAAGTGGACAGGCCGGCGAACACATCCACATTAGCATCCTCACTGCCATCGGGGTTTAGCCGACGGACGATGGCCCCGCTCTGTATACTACCGACCAGAATCTTTCCATCGGATTGCAGGGCCAGGGACTCAATGCCGAATCCAGTAGATGTGAAGCTTGGATCCACGCTGCCATCCGTATTCAAGCGGGCCAAGTTGGTGCCTCCTCCGGCCAGCACCTTGCCATCGGGTTGAAGCACAATTGAAGAGACGCCAAATTCCATTTCTTCACCGGGGTCGAAACCGGTATCCAAGCTGCCGTCGTCATTCAGCCGGGCGATATAGTTGCTTACCGTACCATTGTACTCGGTGAACCCGCCCCCGATCAGGACTTTTCCAGCCAGTCCCGGGCCAGCGTCCGGGGGATAAAGGGCCATGGCACGCACAATGCTTCCACCGCCATTATTAGCCACACCGGTGCCGGGGTCGAAGTTCAGGTCCAAGCTGCCGTCCACATTCAGCCGGGCGATACCGTTGCGGGGCGTTCCATCGTACGCGTTGAATCCTCCCCCGATAAGGATCCTACCATCGGGCTGTAGAGTGACGGCCTTAACGGCCCCATTCGCTCCAGCGCCGGGGTCGAATACGGTATCCAAGCTGCCGTCCGCGTTCAGCCGGGCGATGCCGTTGCGGGGGGTGCCATCATATTCGGTGAGTTCTCCTCCGACCAAGATCTTGCCAGCCAGCTCCGGGCCAGCATTTGGTGGGTATATGGCGATGGCTTGGATCGAATAGAAGCCGCCACTTGCTCCGGCCCCGGGATCGAAGCTGGTATCCACGTGGCCGTTCGTATCCAAGCGGGCGATGCCGTTGCGGGCTGTGTCGTTGTACGAGGTGAAGTTCCCTGCGATCAAGATCCGGCCATCGGGTTGGACGGCAATGGCCTCCACGCCGTTATCAGTTCCTGAGCTATACCCGAAGCCCACATCTGTGGGGTTGAAGGTCGGGTCGTTGGCGCCCGCCTGTGCAGTGGCGGCACCGGAGACCAGTATAAAGGAAAGTACCGTGAGGATCCCCAGCAGGGAATGCAAGAAGGGAGATTTTGCGTTTGTCATTTGGTCATGGAGTTGGAAGAGGAAGATCAGTGTGGATTTTGTTTGGTATGGTGATATGATCAGGGAGAAAAAACGGTCACCATGAAAACATCGGTTTAGATTCTTATGCTTTTAGGAACTACCGTTGGATCAGCAACCGTTGCTGCCCCCGTGTATCATGAGATCGCCAAGTTAGGGTGTAGGACCCGACCGCCACTTGAGAAAGGGTGCCATTGCCGCCAACTTCCGGAGTTCTTGTTCACGCGGCTCTTAGCGTACGGGCGTTGTAGCTATTTACAGAAGATGCACTCCAGACCATGCCGAGCGGGATGGTCAGAAGAAGCCCAAGTCCACCCGTGAATAGCACGATCGGAATGGAAATCAGGAACATGATCACACCACCGGAGACCGTGGCGTAAAGCATGCCCAACGGGCCGAAGAGGAAGGAAAGTAGGAGAGCAATTCCCGTGCTCTTTTGTTTGATCAAGATCGTTCGTTGAACTGTGCTCGCAGTGGTCATTGTAGTTTGGGTTTCGTTACGAGGTGGCACAATGCCGCTTCGTTGAGACCAAAATTCCGAAAGCATTCATGGTTTGAAAAGCGTTATTGAGCGGATGGGCCACTTCATTGAGTGGCCGGTGATCATGGGTGTTTTCCACGAGGTGACTTCGGACAACCAGTGCCGTTAAAACCCGTAATTAAGAGTTTCTAGAAACAGGACCTGCTGCGAGCTATCATAGTTCACGCGTAGGTCCACAGCGTTCAAACAATACACCTCACGGTATAAAGCTTAAACTCATCGAAGGTAATAACGTCACACTGGAATCATTGAGCGGATAGTCCGCGCAGGATAGTACTTCTCCGGAAATACGGCGAGACTGTTGATAACCCCAATATAAGTTGGAGGTTGAGTCATTTGGATGAGAAATATAGGTACGCAGGGTATCTATAAAAGGCAAATCAATGGCATTTTGGCCTAAGTCATCAGCAAAGCGAATAGTGTACCCGATCACCAATGAACTTGAATCGGGGACTATATCGTTTGTGGCAGAAATAGCAATCCATTCGTCACTTGGCAACGAGAGCTGACATTTCAAACCGAAATAATTTACATAGCATCTCGTTCGCGGTCCGTAATTGTGTTGAGATGTGGGATAAATACCTACGACCGGATTTCCTTCTTCGGGCGCAGTAAGGCATCCACAAGGTCCGATAGCGGTCCAGTCTTTTCGAGTCATTCTAGCATTTAAATAGATTGTTTGAGCAGAATTTGGAAGCGTCTGGCTAGTGTAAGGCAAATAGTACGTTGAGTCATTTTGAGGTCCATAGGTGATAGCGCAGCAACAACCGTTATCCTCATTTGCCTCGGGGTCGTAGTTATCGCTTGTGACATCCGTACAACCCATTCGGGGTTTACGACATGCGCTAGCTAGGGTCATTATCAAGAAGAAAAGTAGAATTGATCGCATAGTAATAGTTGATTAGATCACTTTATGTGGGAACGTCCTAAAACAATAGAGACGCATCCGGTTAAATAGGTACGACGAGGGAGGCCACTAAACTTATTATCAATTTTCCCACGATCATCATAGTATGTGTCCTCTCGAGTGGTCACATCAATACCTAACGTGAAATCCACTCGGCCACTATACGTCCAACCGAGCTGGAGACATCCATGCCAATACCACTTAGTATAGTCTACGACATTGTGTTCCATATCGTTTTCCGTAAGCAGTTCATTCACCGGCCAATTTTCCGGCATCGTACGTATAATTCGCTTGTGCCAGCCCACCTCGGGTCCCATGTTCAACCCAAAGTGAAAGCCACTTCGATCTACTCGTTCACGCCAGAACATTCGCCGTATTCCGTACCGCATTGAAGCAATTTTCGGTTCGAGATCTTTTCTTCGCGTATAACATCGAATGCCTATGCTGAAGTTCCCTGTTTTCAACAACGGCAAGTCTAAGCTTTGGTTCGAAGAGTAAGAGCCTGGAAAGTACGCGTAGTCTGCAACGGCCTCGAAATCGCACTTCGCCCCGAATGGGATCAATACACTCGCCCGCACGCCATATTTCGGTCGGTACCCTCGGAGGTACTCGATGGACATCTTCCCTAGACTGTACAACTCCCCTTGATCAAACCCATAACCGCACAATCCTCCAATACCAAACCGAGCACCCAATTTAGCGCTCGTAACAGCTTGCCCAGACTGGTTTGCAGAGGTGTCGGGCTCTGGCGATTGCGCATGAATACTCATTCCGCCGTTCAGGAGTAGAACCACAACAAGTAGCCCACGATTGAACTGCCGAAGGAGCGGCCCCCATTGCCTATCAGCATTGGCCGGGTTAGGCCTACGACTTAGGATCTGCGGTTTCATTTTACCATTCTAGTTTGCAGCTTAATGACAAGAGGCTTAGCGTGCATTTGATCTATCAACCGGTTACCTAATTTGTTAGCACGCAATCTAACAAAACCATTCATTTGGTATTCCTTGAAGTATGAATTGCGTGATAGGTCATTTTCCATTAACGGATTGATACGCATGAGGATAATAGGGAACAGAGAGTACATTTTCATGTGAGTTAGATAGCATCCCATGGCAACACCAGTAGAACGCGTGTGCCGATAGCTACAGGTACAAAGGTGAAAGATGCCGGTGCTCCACACTGTGCGGCCCACAAGTCAAGTCGTTCCTTGGTAATGGATGTGCCCAAGGAAGTGTGACCGTTCTTTTTATAGTTCGTGATCTGGCGTCCAACACCGTCATCATCGACCGTAACATGAAGTGCACCGTCAACTTTGGCCACGGAGATCCGGAGGTGTCCCGGTCCTTCTTTCCCAGACAGACCATGCCAGACAGCGTTCTCAACAAAGGGTTGCAGAAGCATTGGCGGCAACGCAATGGTCTCCGGATCCACATCGGGTGCTACAACCGCCGAATAGGTGAACCGTCCTTTTAAGCGCATTTGTTCCATTTCCGCATATAAGCCAAGCACCTCAAGTTCGCGCTGTATCGTTACCTCGTTCATGCGGCTCATCTCGAGCACATGCCTCATCAGTTTACTGAACTTGGCGAGGTAGCCCGCAGCTGCTTCAGCTTCGTTCTCCAGAATATGTTCATGGATGCTTGATAGTGCATTGAATAGAAAGTGCGGGTTCATTTGTGCCCGGAGCGCTTTGATCTCCAGTTCGATCGAAATGCGTTCAGCCTTGGCTTGACGACGACGACGGTCGAACCGGTAATACACTATTCCAAGAACGATCACGACCAGTGCAGAAAGCATGATGATGACGGCAATATTCCGGTTCTTCGAGGCCATCACCCGTGCCTCCGTCCAATTGGTTTCCAGGGTGGCACGAACTTCCCTATGCGCTATGCTGTCCCGTTCGCGGGTCTTTGTGAAATTACGTTGCATAGCCGTAATGATCGAGTCCATCGCGTGGTCCCTCCTGGCGAGATAGGCCTCAATGCTAGTGGCGAGTTCTCCCATCTCTTGGGATTTCTGCAATTGGCCTAGAGAGGCATATACCCCACTCAAAAGAGAAGCTCCTTGCTGCTTTAGCTCGGCATCGTCCACTTCCGTAGCAAGATAAAGTCCTTTCTGTCCAAGCGGTGCAGCTTTGCTGTGTGAGCCGCTCTTCACCAGCTCTTCGGTCATTCCAAGGTATCCGCGTGCCTCTGTCCTTCTGTCACCCGTGGCATTAGCCAGTTCGATGCTGCGGCGATAAAGCTCGGTTGCACCGCCACACTCTTCGATCTTCCGGCACATATCACCCATCCCCGCCAAGGCGATGCCTTCCAGATCTCGGCTACCGATGGCTTGCGCCTTTTGTCTGGCACTGTCCAAAACAGCAAAGGCTGTTTCATACTCGCGCTGATCACCGCGTAATTTTCCAATGCGTAGGAGGGCGACGCACTCTCCGGAGTCAGATCGTAACGTGCCATAAAGTTCCTGGGAACGTTTGAAGGAGGTCATGGCCAACGACGGTTCGCGCATGAGTTCCCATGCCTCCCCCAGCTCAAATTGTTCACGTGCTTCCATAGCGCTACCATTCTTCCGGATAGGCATAACAAGCCGATCTCGGGTTCTCGCGATCACTGCCGTATCGATTCCTAGTTGAGCAAGGGGTGTTGTGGTAGGCAATAAAACAACCAAGGGTTCTTGGAAGATCGGCTCCGCACTGGCCACCTCCTCCATCTCTTTTAGCTCATTCGGGAGCCCAGCAAGATCTACTATGTCACTTGTGTCAAGTCTCTTGGAGTTAGTTTGCTCTGCTGCCTTTAGTATTGGTGCCGTCCTCTTTTGTTCAACAACCGGCAATGGTTCTGGGGTTTCGGTATTTTGAACAGGATCATCGCCTGATTCCAAATTCGATCCTGCCGGACGGAATCCTATGGATCCATACCGTACGTTGGATGCGGTACTTAATATTTTAGCGTACTTTATGGCAAAAGCGGTGCTTACATCGACGTCTCCGTTTTCCTTATGCAAAGCAACAATAGCTGCCATGGCATCCCTAGCTCCTGGATCAAAACCAATGGATCGGAACTCATCAAAAGCGCTTTGGTAGAATCCCATTGCGTACAGGTTGCCGCGTTCGTGGAGAAAATGGCCAATATTCAGATCGGCAGTGGCTTCGATTCTCTTGCACACTTTGTGTATCCTCGTTTGCCATGAACCAAAATTTCCGTTGTCTGCTATATAAGTTAGGCGCTGGCTCCTAGTACACAAAATATCTACGCTATCTGGCTCGGAGTTCCTATACAATACGGCCAAATAAAGCATTGCTTGAGCCTTGGTAGTGTCATGTGGTGCCGTTCGGATCAACGTGCGTAAGTCATTAGCGTTCGTTGGGTATTGTGCCATACCATTCAGAGCCATCGCAGTGAGAACTGACGTTAGCAGTATCTTTTTGAAGATGGTGATAAAGCGCTTCATCTTAGGCAATTCCATAATAGCGGAGCTCTGCGCACATGAGTTCGTAATGAACGCAGTTTGAAGGAAGCTACGTCTCTTTGAACACACACAAAAGCAGGCTCCATTGCTCGCTAATATGCGGCTTTTATTTCTGCCGTTGTAAACGGACATTCCCATCCTGCCATTCTTCACGTTACACATTTGTTGTTCTGATCTGGTTTGGGGATTTCAAAGACCGTCCAGGCCATTCCTGGACGGTCTTTGTGACATTCATTGTTGTTTTACCGCTGAACAACAACAGGTAAACTCATCACCTCTCGCTCAGTTTCGATCCGGACGTAATACACTCCTGAAGCGAGATCACCCAGGTCCATCTGCATAGTGCTGCTCCCGCCTATCATGTATTGTTGAAGCACCTCCTTGCCCAATGCGTCCAAGATCTTTATGTGGCAAGTAGTCGGGAAACCTTCCATCGTGATCGTGAATTGGCCGTTGTTCGGATTGGGGTAGATGGATACGCTACTGCTTTCGCGATCCAGCTGCGGAGCACCAACTGTTAGCTGCGTTTCAAAGCAGACCGCCGTGTCGCCCGCGCATCCGCCACCGTATGCACGTGCACAGATGGTGTAGAATCCCGCTGCATCCGGTGGATCCAGGTATGCCATTTCGTCCAACGGATCATTGTCTGTACCGGCCCAGTTCCATCCGGTTGGTATTGTCCAAACGATAGAATCCGCATCAGGGAGTTCTGGGGATGTTGTGAAGAGCAGTGTTCCCAGTTCGTCGACAGTAGCCGTTCCGTCGATCATGACGAGATCAAGGTCCATCACGTTCACGTTAACGGTGGCAGTGTTATTCAAACATGTGCCTGTACCAACGATAGTGTAACTATAATCACCTTCAAGAGCAATCGCAGGGTCGAAGAAACTCGAACCTAATTCACTCGGCCCAGTCCATGCGCCATCCGGGTCTGGAGTTCCGTTCAGAACAGTAAGAAGGTCGACAGGATCTGCTTCGGCACAAAGCACTAATGATGCATTTTCACCTGCATTGGGCGCATTCGTTTCGCTCACTGTTACCGTGGCCGATGCAGTTGGGCATGGCGCTGTACCCAGCACCGTGTAGGTGTATACACCAGGGTTCATCGTCGCTGGATCGTACATGTCGTTAGGTGCATTGGGCGTCCAAGATCCACCGGATTGTGGTACGCCTCCCAAGCTCTCGAAAAGGGAAACAGCGGCGGCATTGTCACATAATTCAAGGTTGCCATCACTTCCAGCATTGGGTAATGAATTCACCACAACAGAAACAGTGGCGCTGGCACTTGGGCATGGGCCACTACTGGAAACCAAGTACGTATAGGTGCCGGATTGCATATTAGTAGGGTCGAACATGCCGGATGTAGCGCTGGGTCCGCTCCAGTTGCCACCTGCTTGCGGGTTACCTCCCAAGACTACGAAAAGATCCGCAGGGTCTGAAGTTTGGCAAAGGGTAAGCGCGCTGCTGCTACCTGCATTTGGCGCGTCCGTTTCGCTTACGGTAACCGTTGCGGAGGCGTTTCCGCAAGGACTTATGCCATTCACCATATAGGTGTATACACCGGGGTCCATGGCACTAGGGTCATACGATCCGGTAGTGGGGCTCGGACCGCTCCAGTTTCCACCGACTTGTGGGTTTCCTGTTAATTGCGCGAACAACGATACGGGGTCACCATTGCTGCATGCAGATAAGGTCCCATTTGCACCTGCATTCGGTTCCTGATTCTCCACCACGGTCACTGTGGCGGTAGCGTTGGAGCATGCGCCCACACCAGCTACCAAATACGAATACACGCCGGGGTTCATCGTGGCAGGGTTGTATTCCCCGTTCGCTATTGGGCTGGGCCCACTCCACGTGCCACCCGCGCTGGGGTTGCCGCCGAGCTGTGCGAACAAACTTTGGGGCACCATGCCGGAACAGGTGCTAACGTTTCCGTTGGTACCGGCGTTTGATGGCTGCGAGACAGTGATCGCAGCAGAACGCTCCGGACCGTAAACTCCGCAACTGTTCACGGGTGTTACGGTGATGGTTGCGTTAGCCGTTAACGTAGTGGAGAAAGTCGAGCCGCTTCCTGTACTAGGAGAACCGCCAGGAACGGACCATTCGAAGTCAACTCCGGAAACTGAGTCGACCGAAAAGGTGGTAAGACTACCTGCACATGCAGCTATACCTTGCACAGGTGAAGGTTGCGCTGGCTCTTGCGAAATGTTCACAGGAAACGAAGCCGTGGCGCTGGTGCCGCATGCATTCGTTGAGAAAACCTGCACCGTACCCGCCGAACTGCCAATGGTAACAGTGATGGTATTGCCGGTACTTGTCACATAGCTCCATCCTGCGCCAGTGGGAACAGTCCAATTGTAAGCCCCTGGCAAAGCGATATTGGGGCCGGAAGGCGGTGTGGCGGTGAACGTTACGACCGCTCCTGGGCAAAAATTATTCGGCACAGGCGTGGCAGTTATGACCGGTTGACCAAGGGTTCCGGCCGTCTCCACATTAACAGTGCGGGACACCACCGAACTCCATTGCCCGTGGTTGTCTTTCAGTTGTAGTTTCAGCGTTTGGTTCCCGGTGGGGTAGCCACACAGGTCCAATGGGCTATTGGCATAGTTGATCTGTTGCTGCGGGGAGTCGAAGACCTTGGTCCGGACCAAGGGGTCGAGCTCGTTGGTCGGTGTGCCTACCCAGTAGCGAACTGCGACAATTTCCCAAGGACCAGTATGGAGCTTCTCGAATGTGCGTGTTACCACACTGCTCCATCGTACCGCACCATCAGAGGTATGGTCCTTCAAACGCAAATGAACGATGTGGGTGCCAACGGACAAGGTATCCGTATCCAGTGGTACGTTTATCAAGTTCACGGTTGTGGCAGGCGCTACTGCCACGAAAATCCGGTTCGTATGGTTCTGGTCGAACCAGTATTCATAGCCCCTAACGGAGGGCGATTGGGCATGGAGCGCCATGGCGATGACCATGGATACCAAAAATATGATGTTGCGTAGCATGGTTTCTTAGTTTTGTTGGGCAGCGCCTGAGAAAGTAACGTTGATCGTTCCCCCGTTGGTGGAGCCCAATGAGGGTTGTAGACTCACCCAATGGGGGTTAAAGGGGATGGCACCTTCCTTCCAAGGTGAGCCTAAGGGACCACCGTAGATGCCGACCTGTCCAGTGGAACCCATCGTTAAGCCTATACTGCCTTGGACGAGGTGATAGTCGTAGCTCTCGTCGTAGGTGGTGTATGAGCCGAGGTTGAAGAAAACATTGGTGAGCGTGCTCTGAAAGCCTACATTGCCTCCACCATCGATTGCGCCATTCCAGTTCATAGTATTTCCGCCGTTCATGGCGAAAAGATTATTAGAATAGGTCGAGGCACTATTGAGGCTAAAGCTGCCAGAACTTCGAGTGAAGATGTTGTTGCTGAATACCACACCTTGGTTGACACCATTATTGTTGGTCATATTTAGGATGATGCACTGGGTGATCTGCGCCGTAGCGATCGACCCAATGTTGATGCCTCCCGCAATGATGCTATTCTCCACGAGAAGACCTTGTGGTGCTGTGTAGCTACCATTTCCAATGCCGCTTCTGAAGATGCAGTGCTTGATATTAAGATTGGATGGTGGGACCTGTTGGTATCCAGCAAGTGTAAATCCTGCAAAGGCACAACGCATGAAGCTCACATTAGATACACCACCGGTGAATCGAACGACACGGTCAAAATTGATTCCATGGAAGCGGGTACCGCTGCCAGCGGATGCGATGACAATATCCTGATTGTAGGCATAAGGAATCACGGTAGGCAAGGTTACTGCGGTCCCAGCGTTAAGGACCCCGGCACCAATGAATGTCAGGGGTTTGTTCACGGTGATCCCAGTGCAATTGATGGGCCCACCCGGCAGTATTATGGTATCGTTCTCGCTCGCATTGATCACGATAGTGGCGAGATCATTCACGTTGTATGAGAAATAGGACGTTCCACCACTAAGCCTTGTGATCACCTGCGCAGTTGCACCCTGCAGAAGGAACAGCAAGAACAAGAGGGAAACAAGGAAGCGCATAGGTTGGGTTTGTTTCGGTTTCTGGACCAGAAGGGCCCTATTCGCGAAAGGAGACGTTGAATGGTTCATGGTTTTAGTTGGTTTTTAATGTTCGTTGTTGATGGAGTCGGTTTCGACGCAAGCCAATTCAATTGCCCTTGGTGCAAACACAGGTTCCTCCCAATAGTTGAGCGACATCTTCGCACCCTTGCCGTACCATGTCAAGTTGCGTTTTGTTGCCACATTGATCATCATAGGGTCGCGTTTCCGATTGACCGTTGCTATCGGTTACGTGGACCTCACACGTCAAGCATTTTTGGCATGCTGGCAGTGCGAACAGTAGCATGATCATGGCGGCCCAGTTCAAGGTGGAACGCTTGATCGAATGCGAGTTGTTGGGAGTACTTGTTGAATGGTTCATGGTGTTGAGGTTTTTGGAGATGATCTCGTTTCGATGGGTCCAAAATTCCTGTGATCATCTAGCTCTCGCCAGTCCGATCGCGTGGATGGCGGAAATGGGCGAGAGGATGGCGGGTTGCGGTAAATTGGAAGTTTTAGCGGTTAGGGATACCGCGTGGAACTTATGTCAACAGCAAAAAGAGGATACTTCACACAACACATTTCCGCTGAACGGCCTTGCACGTGTAAGTTCGTACCATGATCGCCCGGTACCTCCTTGTTTCAGCTTGTTGTTTTCTCGTTGTTCGTGGTGCTGCACAAACAACTGCAACCCTTTCGGGGAGTGTCGTCGATGCTACGACCAACACGCCTTTGTCCGGGGCCTACGTGGAAGTATTCGTTGCAGACTCAAGCATGGGATCTACCACGAATGCGAATGGCACATTCCGGATGACCGATCTGCCGACAGGGATACACCGTGTTCGCGCATCCTTTGTAGGGTATGCCCCAGCGGAGATCACGGAGGTGTGGGTGCGTGCGGGCAAGGAGGAAAGCGTGGAGCTATCCATGCAGCGCAGTGCGAATGAATTGGGCGAGGCGGAAGTTCGCGCTCTGGCACCACAACGCTTGGATGCGATCGGAACACATGTTCTCACGGTAGAAAAAAGTCTGCGTTACCCTGCCACCT
>Ga0209170_1000221_pt1 | contig 27355 bp, 31 predicted proteins | sample KloWWTKNB14_bulk_FD_187178 | JGI IMG/M metagenome (GOLD analysis project Ga0209170, IMG submission 187178) | Active sludge microbial communities from Klosterneuburg, Austria, studying microevolution and ecology of nitrifiers - Klosterneuburg... | ecosystem: Engineered > WWTP > Aerobic digester >...
GGATTTTCCTAAGTGGAAAATGTTTGTTCAGGTAATGACAGAAGAAGAAGCAAAAACATATCGTTTTCATCCTTTCGATTTAACTAAAGTGTGGTCCAAAAAAGATTTTCCTTTGATTCCTGTTGGTGAATTTGAGTTAAACAGAAACCCAGAAAACTATTTTCAAGATGTTGAACAAGCTGCTTTCAATCCAACGAATATTGTTCCTGGAATAGGTTTTTCACCAGATAAAATGCTACAAGGACGTTTGTTTTCTTATGGTGATGCACAACGGTATAGATTAGGCGTAAATCATTATCAAATTCCTGTAAACAAGCCAACTTGTCCTTATCATTCCAATCATAGAGATGGCACTATGCGTGTAGATGGAAATCATGGCGGTACGCTACATTATAATCCAAACAGTTATGGAGAATGGCAAGAACAACCAGCTGCAAAAGAACCTCCATTAGCATTAGATGGTAGCGCCTATGCACACAATTTCAGAGATGATGACGTAGATTATTTCACACAACCAGGCGATTTATTCCGCATTATTAAAGCCGATGGAAAAGCCGATGTGTTATTTAAAAATACAGCAGCTCAAGTAGGTGGTGCAGAGAAATTTATTCAGATTCGTCATATAAGAAACTGTTTTAAAGCTGATCCAGAATATGGACAAGGTGTTGCAAAAGCACTTGGTTTAACTATGGAGGAGGTCAATAATTTTGATATGTCCCCTTATGATAAATGGGCACCGAAACCTACTAATGGATAATTTTTTTTAAAAAAATTAAACTAAACAAAAATCATTTTTATGAAAAAATACAAAATTGCAGTTATCGTAGGAAGTCTTCGCAAAGAGTCCTTTAACTTAAAAACAGCCAAAGCTATGATGGCGATGTCACCAGAATCATTATCAATGGAACTGTTAGACATATCAGGTCTTCCAATGTTCAATGAAGACTTAGAAGCCAATCCACCAAAAGAATGGGTTGCATTCAAGGAACAAATCAAAGCTGCAGATGGACTTCTATTTCTAACACCTGAATATAACCGTTCCGTACCTGGTGTTCTAAAAAACGCCATTGATGTAGCTTCTCGTCCTTACGGACAAAATTCGTGGGACGGAAAACCTGGAGCTATTGTTAGTGTTTCCATAGGAAATATTAGCGGTTTTGGTGCCAATCATCATTTAAGACAGTCGCTAACTTTTGTAAATGTACCTGCTATGGCGCAGCCAGAAGCTTATATAGGCGGAGCTTCTAAACTTTTTGACGACAAGGGTGATCTTATTAACGATTCTACCAAAGGATTCTTGAAGAGCTTTTTGGAAGCCTTTGAAAAATGGGTTGATACGAATGCTTAGAAATTGTATAGGGATTGGTGGAATTCTCAAAAGAATTTCACCTCCTTTGCTTTGACTTAAAACCACAACAATCGAAAAAGCCTAAACAGCTTGTATCATCCAAAAAAATAAAAGATTTATAAATTAAATACTATGAAAAATAGTAAAATCAATAGACTGCTTGACTAACTTTCTTTGTTTGGCATCAAAACTTAACAAGAAAAAAATATGGATAACGAATCATTAAAAAATAATCCGCTTTTATGTGACATAGAAACCGGAATGTGTGAAACAACAGACACAAATAAGGATACTGTATCCCAAAGCTCTATAAATTCAACAGAGAAGTCCATTAAACTAATCTATTACACAGATCCCATTTGTTCTTCCTGTTGGGGAATAGAACCACAATTACGTAAACTTAAATTGGAATATGGCAATGCTATTGAGATAGACTATAGAATGGGAGGCTTATTGCCAGATTGGAGTTACAATAGTGGTGGCATTGGCAAACCTGCAGACGTAGCTTCACATTGGGACGAAGTAAGTGTGCATTACGATATGCCTATTGATGGAGATTTGTGGTTAGAAGATCCATTGGATTCTTCTTATCCACCATCCATTGCTTTTAAAGCTGCCCAAATGCAAGATGAACAAAAAGCCCTTTTGTTTATGCGGGAAATCAGGGAAATGGTTTTTCTTCAAAAGAAAAATATTGCTAAATGGGAACATTTAAAAGTTGCCGCTAAAACTGTTGGACTAAATGTAGAACAATTTGAAACCGATTTTGAAGGCAAAGCAAAAACACTGTTTGAAGATGATTTAAAGCTAGGAAAAGAACTCGGCGTAAGAGGTTTTCCTACCCTATTTTTCATGGATGATGCTGGTAATAAAGAAACAGTATATGGTACAAGACCTTATGCATTTTATGAAATGGCTATTTTAAAATTGAATCCGAATGCTACAAAAAGTGAGTATAGCAAAAACTGGGAAACACTCTTTTCAAAATATCATTCGCTTACAGCAAAAGAGTATGCTGAACTTTCAGGAACACCAAGAAATGAAAGTGAAAATAAATTGAATGAACTTTCTGAAAAAAGAGCATTGAAAAAATTTACAACAAAAAATGGATCTATATGGTCAATTAAATAATAATCAATTAAAACTTTGATAAAATGGGAAAATACTCAAGCTTATCCGTTGCCATTAACGACCTTACAAAAAAGGGTTATACGTATAATTTTAATATGAAAGAAGAATTTATAGAATGCCCAGAAAAACACTGTCAATTAAAACCGGAAGAATTTGAAATTGATGAAAAACACCATTTTCAAGAAATGTCTGATGTTGATAATGAAAGTGTTTTATATGCCATATCCTCAACTGATGGGAATATAAAAGGTCTTTTGGTAAACGCTTATGGCACTTATGCAGATTATGCATCTTTCAAGTTGGTTCAAAAACTTAACAGACCTGAGAGAAAGATTTAAAAAAAATGTAAATTGCATTTAGTTCATAGGTTAACAGAACTTATGAAAAGAAACAAATGCTCTGATAAGTGATTATATCAGTGAACAAGAAAATTTAGTATTGATGTACACAGCATACCTTAAATAAAAAAATAGAATTATGGAATATACAGAAAATGTTACAGGAATAAAGATTAATGTTCAAGCAGTGGATATTAGTATAGAAGATGACATAAAGGACACGATACGTAAGATTGTCACCCGCCTTAGTCGATTTTCTGACAAAATACACTGGGCAGATATTTACCTTGAAGACAAAACGGAAAAGACAACTCAACAAAAACAAGTGAGTATACGTTTAGGTGTTCCAGGCAATGATCCCTTTGCTTCAAATTATGGAGATAATTTCCACGCACTTTTAACCGATGTAGAGGACAAGCTGCGAAGACAATTAGAAAAGTTATAATAGAATTGAGCAATCTCATTCTTGAAACTAAAGTCGAGTTGGTTAGTTTTCTGCCATTGTTGGCGTCTATGTAATTGGACAAGGCTATTGCTCAACACCAACAAAGGTCGTTTACAGCTTTTAAAAAACAAACATTTAGCAAAACAAGGAGTATTTATAAGTTTAGATTTCTTTTGTCATGGTTCGTGTCTCCACGAACCACTATGAGTTGAAAGAGATAAATAGGTAAAAGAAAATTATTTTAGGGAACTTTCCTGCAGGTAAATAAACACAAAAAAGATATAGAACTGGTTCGTGGAGACACGAACCATGGCATCGAGAATAACACCGAGTCCACGAAAACTAACATCTCATCTAAGGCGAGCCCTTGAGTTAGACTCGGCTGGGGCGAACAGGCAGACATTTCCGCCTGAAATTTTAAACATTACAAAAAAAATGAAAAAAAAATTGCGAAACCGATAAGTTGCGCATATATTCGCAACCGAACAGTTTCATAATAAATTTAAAGACAAATGAGACGAGACATATTTCAAGCCATTGCAGACCCAACAAGACGAGCCATTATCATCTTAATTGCATTACATGCAATGACACCAAACGCCATTGCTGAAAACTTTAACACGACACGACAAGCTGTATCAAAACATCTTCGCATTTTGACAGAATGCGAACTTGTAAAACAAGAACAAAAAGGTAGAGAAATTTATTACTCACTTGAAATTGACAAAATGAAAGAAATTGACAAGTGGATAGAACAATTCAGAAAGATTTGGGAAACCCGATTCAACCAACTTGACCAAGTATTATCAACAATTAAAAAACAGAAAAAATGAATAATCTATTATTTGACTTCACAGTTAACAAAGCAACAAAGACGGTATTCGTAACAAGAGAATTTGAAGCCGACCAATCATTGGTATGGGATGCCTTTACTAAAAAAGAAATCCTCGACCAATGGTGGGCTCCAAAACCATTTGAATCAAGAACAAAAGTTATGGACTTTAAAGTAGGTGGACGAAGATTTTATGCAATGGTAAGTGCAGAAGGCCAGGAATTAAATTATTCAATTCAAACTTATACAGCTATTTCACCAAAAACTAATTTCAAGTTTGAAAGTGTGTTTGCTGATAAAGAAGAAAATCCTTTTCCTCCAGGTTCAAATTGGAATTTAAATTTTAGCGAAGAAAATGGAATAACAAAAGTGAGTATTTCTATTTATAACGAATCGCTTGAAAGAATGGAAAAAATGATAGAAATGGGCTTCAAAGAAGGTTTTACTAAGACATTAAATGAATTGACAAACGTATTAATTATTTTAAAAAAATAAAGAAATACAAAATTGATTTTTTTTGCTCTCCTGCCATAGTTCGTGGAGACACGAACCATGGCATCGAGAATAACACCGAGTCCACGAAAACTATCATCTCACCTAAAGCGAACCCATAAGATGAGACTCGGCATGAAAGGAGGAAGGAAAATTGAAATAAATCACAACCTTTTGTTGAAAAATTTGTTTAAAATGTAAATAAGAAAAATGGTTAAATCAATTCTTTTATACATAATGTTACTTATCAGCACAAATCTCTGTGCTCAAATAAATAAAATCGGTACCTGGAATCTCAGCATAGGTGCAGATGGCATATTCCCAGAAAATAATTTTAAGAAAACGCATAATGGAGGATTTGGAGGAACAATAAAAGGCGAATATCTTTTTAGCAAACATACCAGTGTAACTATATCCAGTGGTTTTTACACTTTAGCACCAAAAACAAATATATTAAATCCTGATGGCCAAAGAGTACATGGAATAACATTAAAAGTTGGAGGTCGCTATTACTTTGATAAATTCTATTTTGGAGGTGAAGCTGGTTGGCTAAACCAGTCAGGGTTTAAATCAAATAATGGTTTTGTCTATTCTTTCTTTTTAGGAGATGAGTTAATAGCAGGAAAAAATGGAAACAGTCTTGACATTAGTTTGAGACATGAAGCTTGGGTTACAGATCAAACAAGAGCATTTATAGGATTAAGACTTGCTTATGAATTTAGAATAAATTAAATATCATTTTGAGATAGTTCAATAAAATCAATATCCAGATTCGATGAGTTAATATCCTATTTCCTCACCCAAAACTCTTCCGTCCACTCCGTCTCACTAGTAACAGGATGTTTTTCAATTTCAACAAACACATTATCCAATTGCTCTTTCGTTAATAATTCTTCGAGATAAGCAAACAACTCTCTTTCTTCAAAGCGGATATGTTTAGTTACTAAGTCACAAAGAATCAATAAGGATTGTTTATCTGCTTCTTCATCCAATCCTAATATCAATTCCCGTATATGGTCATGTTCTTCCTTTAACCGCACTGCCATCGCATGCCCTTTCGGCATATAAGGAATCAATATTTTCTCTTCCTGATAAAAATGTTGCTTGATATGATTTCGCCAATACCACATTGTATAGTTTCTAAGCTGTTCCAATGAAGTTTTATTCTCCAATCCCTGTTTTATTTTCCAGGCAAACAATAAGCCGTCATGGTGTTCCCTGCTCAGCGGAGCTAATTGCTCACTTCGTTTTATTGGTTTTATTTCTTGTTTCATACTATAAAGTTAGATTCTTTAATATTTGCCCAGATGATTATTAGCAGTAAAACTGATGATTATTATCAGCGCTAAAAGAAGCTGCATATTTTCTATAGTAAAAAAACTATTAACTGAACCTTTACATTACATATTTGTATGCACATCTGTGAATAAGTAACTTTAGGAACTAATAACTATCATAAGTTATATTTGGAAAACACTACTTCGCTAAGGCTACGTAGTGTAAAGAAGGGTAAGTCTTCTGAAAATAGTCAGAAGAAGCAAAACTAACCCGGCAATACCCTTCGCCGGTTTTTGATTACTTGGTTCCGCTTCCCCGCCTTATGAATGAAGCCGCCATTAAAACAAAGTGAATTGACAGACACTATCATCAACCTTGAAACCGTAAACCCTATTGAATTTTTCGGCGTAAATAACGGTAAACTCGACATCCTCAAAAAGAAATTTCCTCTGCTAAAAATCCTTTCTCGTGGTACTCAGCTAAAACTAAGCGGTGCGCCGGAGCAAATAGATACGGCAAGAGAAAAAATCTCTCTCATCATTTCCTATCTCGAAAGAAATGGCCACATGAGCCATAATTATTTTGAGCAGGTGCTTGGTGGCGACGATGCCGAAGTAATTGACCATTTCAAAGAAAAAAATCCCAATGAAGTTTTAGTATTCGGCCCCAACGGAAAATCTGTACGGGCAAGAACAGCGAATCAGAAAAAAATGGTTACAGAATCTGAAAAAAATGATGTTGTTTTTGCCATCGGCCCTGCCGGTACTGGTAAAACCTACACTGCTGTTGCATTAGCCGTTAGAGCATTAAAAAACAAACAGGTAAAAAAAATCATTCTTACAAGACCAGCCGTAGAAGCAGGTGAAAGCCTTGGTTTTCTTCCGGGTGATCTGAAAGAAAAAATTGATCCGTATCTGCGTCCATTATATGATGCGCTGGATGATATGATACCGGCCGATAAGCTAGGCTATTATATGACAACAAGAACTATTGAAATTGCACCACTAGCTTATATGCGGGGCCGCACATTGGACAATGCCTATATCATTTTGGATGAAGCACAGAATGCTACTGAATTACAACTTAAAATGTTTCTTACCAGGATTGGCGCCAATGCAAAAGCCATCATTACTGGTGATATGACTCAAGTGGATCTACCTCGAAATCAACGTAGCGGATTAGTAATGGCAGCCCGTATTTTAAAAAACATTGAAGGCATTGCACATATCGAACTGGATGAAGAAGATGTGGTACGGCACCGCTTGGTAAAAGCCATCATCAAAGCATACAACAAAGAGCAAGAAAAAGAAGAGCAAGATTTTGCAAACCGCCAGCCACCTTCAATTACAAAGAAAGATAAGCAGTCTGGCTAGTGCTGATAAAGATTTAATTATTTTGCAGGAATGAAAAGAAAAAACATACTCTTTTTATTCCTGCTTTTTTTTGCAACTGCTTGTCGGGAAAATATTGATGTACAAAGTACAAGTATGTCCGACAGTTTGCTTGCCGTTAATTTTCAATTGATAGATAGTGTAAAACCATTGCTAAAAAGTGGTGACCTTATTTTCAGAAATGGGAATGATGATGTAAGCAGAGCAGCCCGAAGTATGAACAGAAAAGATACTTCCTTTTCGCACTGCGGATTTGTATATAGAGAAAATGACAGCTTTTTTGTTTATCATGCAATCGGCGGAGTATATAATCCAAGTCAAAAACTAAAAAGAGAATTACTAGATAGCTTTTGTAATCCGAAAGAAAATGATGCGATTGGTATTTATAGATATGGCCTTACAACAAAAGAAGAAGTCAAATTAGATACAATCGTAAAAAACTATTTCAATGCTGGTCTAAAGTTTGACATGTATTTCAATTTTCTAAGCGACGATGTAATGTATTGCTCTGAGTTTGTTTTCAAGTCTCTTAACCAATCTACAAATGGCTCACTTTCAAAGTATTTACGGTTAGACACTATACCATACGGAGTTAGTACTGATGACCTATTCCTAAACGAAAAAAGTCGCCTGGTAAAAAGACAACAATTCAGGAAGTAAATTCTTTAAAATACGTTTACATTTACACAACCTAAACCAATCAAAAATGAAAAAAGTATTTAGTACAATTATGTTTGCTGCATTATTTACCAGTTTTTTAACCGGATGTAAAGGAAAAGACGCTGTAAGTGATGGCGACCCTAAAACCGTGTTAACTGCCTTCTTTGAACTTATGTCAAAAAAGGATTTTGATGGCGCTGCCAAATTAGCCACCAAAGAAAGTAAGGGCACAATGGATATGATGAAAAAGGCTGTCGATATGGGAGAAAGCATGAAAGATAAAATGGGCGATGTAAAAGAAAAAGACAACGCTGAAGATTTTAAAAATATGAAGATTGGTGAAGCTAAAATAGATGGCGACAATGCTACCGTATCTGTAACCAACCCCGGTAAAGACAATGCAACATTTGACTTCCCTCTTAAAAAAGAAGGTGGTGACTGGAAAGTGGACTTCAGTATGAGCACCTTAATGAAAATGGGCATGAACGAGGCAGGAAAAAGAAATAACGATAATAAAGATGGCGAGGATATGAACGACAATGATCCAACAGACACTACCAATGTAATGGATCAGTTTAATAAGCTTATGAATTCAGATTCTTTAAAAATGGGGCTTGATAAACTGGATAGTATGATGAAATCGCTTGATCCTGAAAAGATGAAAGAAGTAAAAGACGCAATGGAGAAATTAAAGAAAGTTTCTGAGCAATAAATTCAGGCCAAAAATACAGAAAAGCACTTCCGTAAGAAGTGCTTTTTTTTGCAGACTTTATACTGCCTGCAAAATTCAGTACTTTGCATATATAAATTAACACATGAAAAAAATCGTAGTTCTTTCATCTCTGCTTATAGCTCTTTTGATTATCTCCTGTAAAGATGAGGACAAAAAAGATTCAACTATCGCAGAAAGCAGCATTGATGCCGCAAGAAATTTCATTCGGGCTGCCCTAGATGGCAAATTTAAAGAAGCCAGGATGTTTATGTTTACGGATTCCGTCAATGCAAATTATATGGATGTGGCAGAACGTAGTTTCGAAAGAGTTGATCAGCCAACAAAAGATGGATACAGAGCATCGTCCATTAATATTCATGAAAAAAAAGAAATGAACGATTCTACTACTATATTAATTTACTCCAACTCTTTTAAGAACGATCATGACACATTGAAAATACTTCGAATCAATAGTCAATGGCTAGTTGATTTTAAATATTTATACGAACATGACAGAGATACATTGATGAGCAAACCAATAAGCAAAGATTCTCTTCCATGATAAAAAACATCTTATTAGTCGGCTTGGGTGGCGGTATCGGAAGTATGCTTCGTTATCTTAGTCAGCGAATGGCTGATAAGCTGTATACAATTCATTTTCCCTGGGGCACTTTTTCGGTTAATATTATTGGTTGTTTTTTGATCGGAATATTCTGGGGCATTAGTTTTAAATCATTTGAAACTAACGAAAACTGGAAATTATTTTTAATGACCGGTCTCTGTGGTGGCTTTACCACTTTTTCAGCTTTTACGTTGGAAGGAATTGGCTTATTGAAAGAACAAAAAATAGCATTATTCTTTTTATATGTAGCAGGAAGTGTTTTAATTGGGATTGCTGCTACTTATCTTGGAATGAAATTAAGCAGATAAAAATATATTATGCAAACAGTTAATCATCCATGGCATGGTGTGAATTATGGAGAAAAATCTCCTTCCACAGTGAATGCCATTATAGAAATCCCGCAAGGCTCCAGAGCAAAGTATGAAGTAGACAAGGCAACCGGCCTTTTGAAATTAGACCGGGTTGTCTATTCATCCTTTCATTATCCTGTAAATTATGGATTTATTCCGCAAACATTAGGACAGGATAATGACCCGTTGGACATTCTGGTTCTTTGTTCCCAATCCATTCAATCACTTTGTCTGGTTGAAGCAAATATCATTGGCAATATGCAGATGATTGACCAAGGGCAAGTAGACGATAAAATAATTGCAGTGGCGGCAAAAGATCCTTCTGTAAATCATATCACCAGGATGGAAGAACTGCCTCATCACTTTTTATTAGAATTAAAAAACTTTTTTGAGCAATATAAAGTGCTAGAAAATAAAAAAGTGGAGATAGATAATTTTCAAGATCAACTGATCGCATATCGCATCATTAATGAAGCCATTGCTTTTTATAAGGAAACTTTTTCTAAATAAGCAATGGATATACCTCAAAAACATAAAATGGCAACACAATTAATTCTCACAGCACTTTTTATAGGGCTAACAGCAGGTGTATTAAGTGGCTTGATTGGCATTGGAGGTGGTATTATAATGGTGCCGGCATTGGTCTTCTTTATGAATTATACCCAACATCAGGCACAAGGAACATCGTTAGCCGTTTTAACATTACCGGTTGTAATTCTTGCCTCGCTGTATTATTACCAGCAATGTCAAAAAATGGGAACACCGCTTGATTTAAAAATTATCGGGCTAATTGCTCTTGGCTTTGTTGTGGGCGGCTTCTTTGGAAGCAAGATTGCCATTGCTGTAAATCAAGATGTTCTAAAAAAAATATTCGCAGTTATTCTTTTCTACACCGCTTGTAAAATGCTGAATTGGGATACAATGATTGTGAAATGGATAAAAGGAGTTTTTTAAATTTCCCAGATTCTTCTCACTGCTCTCAACCTTAATGTCTTTTTTCCCGTTTCGCTGTTTATTATTCCTTTCTTGGTTAATAAATCCATTCTAACTTTTCCGGATGAATGTATTAGCATATTATTCTCAAGTATAATCCCTACATGTATAATATCTTCTTTGTTATCAAAAAAAGCTAGATCACCTGGTTGCACTTCACTAAATTTTTTAACTGACTTTCCAACCTGTGCCTGCTGCCATGCATCGCGGGGAAGATCAATACCCATTAACTTATAAATTACTTGAACAAATCCGCTGCAATCAACTCCCAGCGGCGTTCTTCCTCCCCATAAATAAGGAGCATTCAACCACGCAGTAGTTAATTGAGTAACTAATTCCGTTGATGGAACTTGTTCGTCTCTTTTCAAATACTTTCCCGAAAAATGATATTCGACTTCTCCCAATCTTCCTTTTCCATTTTCAAAAAACGGCAAGGATGAGCCAACTGGTATTTGAATTTTCTTTTCGCCCAACAAAGCAGAACCAAGCATTTCTGCCGTTGCAAAAATATTCATCGTATTTGCTCTTTCATCTTCAATAGGCTGTAGCATGGTGTTTGTAATCCAGCCAATATAACCATCATGCAGGCTTTGAACTTTTACCCATAAATCTCCTTTTGTCTTTAATACTTTTACTGATTCCCCAAACAAAAGCTGATTGACCATTTCTTTACGGTGGCTAGGTTTTCTTCTGATTGGTGCTGCAGGAACCGAAACAATTGCATAATGCATAAGGTAAAGTTTCATCTAAAATAATAAATGCTGATTAAGCATCTAAATTTTTGTTGAAATTACAAAAACCTGCATCTAACTCATAACAAATAACTATTTTCCAACTGTGAAGGGCGATAAATACCAACATATAACCGACCAGGAATTGCTGGAAAAGTTTTACGCAGACCATAAGAATGAGTGGCTGGGTATATTGCTGCAACGCTATACGCTGCTTTTGCTTGGTGTAAGCATGAAGTATTTAAAGAATGAGGAACAGGCAAAAGATAGTGTGCAACAGATTTTTTTAAAAGTGATTCAGGAGCTGCACAAGTACAAGGTTGAATATTTCAAGTCATGGCTCTATATGGTGGCTAAAAACCATTGCCTGATGAAACTGCGAGAAAGTAATGGAAAATCAACCGTTGAGGTTAATGACAATATTACCAACAAAGCAGATGAAGAAGCAGACCGACAGGTTTTATTACAGAATGATCATACACTAGACCTGCTTGAATTGTCGTTAAAAGAACTAAACCCTGAGCAACAGCAATGTGTAACTTTGTTTTATCTTCAAAAGAAAAGTTATCAGGAAGTAAGTGACGAAACAGGGTTTACTATGCTGCAGGTTAAAAGTTATATCCAGAATGGGAAAAGGAATTTGAGAATTTTAATTGAAAAAAAACAAGAAGAAGAAAAGAATAATAAATAACATGTCAGAAAATTATAAAGACATATTATCCAATTTATCTACCAGTGTCGATCAGGAAACATTATTGCTTTACCTGCAAGGAAAACTATCTGAAGACAAGAAGCATGAAATAGAGAAGCAGTTGCTACAAACCGAGTTTGACGAAGAAGCAATGGACGGCCTTCAAGAGTTTAAAGACAAAGAGCAGTTGCAATACATGGTAGAAATGCTGAACCGTGACCTTAAAAAGAAAACAGAAAAAAAGAAACGTCGCAGAGAAAAGATGAATATTAAAGACCAGCCATGGCTTTATGTTTCCATCCTAATATTAATAATCATATTAGCCTTGTCGTATATTTTCATTCGAAGAATGCTGACTAATGAATAAGCATTAATACTTCACTTTCCCTTCCCAATTTTTCCAGGCTTCAAAAACTTCCAATGCTTTTGTATGCGGATAATGGATAAAAGGAATATTCCGCTCACTCATTTTAGCATAGATCTCTTTATAAATATAGTCGTCGTCAAAATCAATTGCAGCAGCTTCTTCTTTTGTATTGGCATACACTACTCTTTTGGGTCTTGACCAGTAAATTGCACCCAGACACATCGGGCAAGGTTCGCAACTTGTATAAATTTCGCAATCTGTTAATTGATAAGTTCCTAATTTCTCACAAGCATTTCGAATAGCCACCACTTCAGCATGGGCTGTTGGATCATTTAAAGAAGTAACTTCATTACTTCCTTCTCCAATAATCTCATCTCCCTTTACTACAATGCAACCAAATGGGCCGCCTTTTCCGCTATCCATTCCTTTTTTTGAAAGTTCGATTGCCCTTTCTATGAAATGCTGATCTCTGTTTTTTTCTGTATTCATATGCTTTATTAAAGATTTTGATATAAAACTGTGGATTTCTGCGGTATTTTCCACAGATTATTCACTCCACTTCTTCCAATATGAAGTTAATATTAATTTTAGGTTAACAGCATATTACCCATATTATTCATTGTAATTTGTGCCTCGTTATAACCACTAAACCTTTAAGCCATGAGATGGGAATCAGTTTTGTCAACCACAGAAGACCAAGTTTATCATCTTTACAAAAAAGATAAACATCTTCTTACACTAACTATTCATCCTTTTTCAAACTCAGCCAGAGTAGAATGCAATAAACAAAAAAGAGTATTCTTTATTAGAAAGGAAGGTTTTTTACGCAACAAAACTGTTTTGCTTTGCGAATATGGAACCCGGATTGGAGAATTAGGCAATGAGAATAATGCGGCCTATATCAGTATGAATGATGAACGATTTTATTATTCAAATGACAATGAGCCGGGTGGCGAATTAAATATCTATAAAGACAATAAGGAAACTCCAATAGTAACTTGTAAAGGTGCTGATGAGTTTAAGAAAGATAAAAAGCTTTCTGATATTTCACATCCGGGTTTATTGATGGCAGTTTGCTGGTATATGTTCTTACCGGCAATGAAAGAAAAAACAAGAGAGCTGGCTTCTGTTTAATTGTTATAATTTTTCCCAAGTTTCTTTTGCAAACTGCTCCAAAGATGGATCTCTAGCTGCCATTAATAAAATGGTGCAATCATCCGTAAAATGTGGGCGGGCTGCTGCTACAAAATCATTTCTGTTTTCTACAAAAAATGCATTTTTTCCCAAAGACTTTAAATCATTGATCAAATCATTTGCAGAAATATCTTTTACGGCTGTGCCACCTACATAAAATATTTCACTCATCCATATTTCATCATCTTGCCGCAATGAGCTGGCAATCTCTTCAACAAATTCTTTTCGCAAAAATTTGGTTGGCTTATAACCATGTGGTTGAAACCAGGCAATTACTTTCTTAGCAACCGGATGACAAGCCTTTATTGCTGCCGCACACTTTACCGGATTGTGTGCATAGTCATCAATCAACCAAACCCCATTCTTCTGGCCATAGACCTGAAAGCGGCGATAGATTCCTTCATAGTTTTTTAAACCGGCAGCACAAGTTTCTAGATCAACACCGATGGAATTGGCAACTGCTGTTGCTGCCAATGCATTTTCCATATTGTGTTTACCGGCAGTCTTAATTGAGAATTGAATATTGTTAATTGAATATTGAATATTAAAGCCTGATTGTTTAAAAGCTTTGGCTATATAACCTGCTTCCTGTTGATCGGTAGAAAAATCTTGTGATATATTCTGTGATAAACTTCTCGCCAAGGGATGTGATTGATTAACAATAAACTTTTTACTATTCTTTTTAAACTCACCAAACACTCTCATTAATTCGTCAATCTCTTGATGATCTTTATCTATGTTTAACAGCAATCCTATTTCAGGTTTGTATTGTACAATAGAACCGTCGCTTTCGTCTGCTTCTATTACCAACCAATCGCCTTTTCCCACTTTTGCATTGCCAATTTTTCCTTTCTTTATAAGATTTGTCAAACCAGCACCGCTTATAATACTTGGATCAAGACCGGCATATTCAAGAATATCAAATAACATAGCACTGGTAGTACTTTTTCCACTTGTACCACCAACTGCAATTGTTTTTTTACTAAGAGCAATCATTGCCAGCAATTCGGATCGTCTGATAATTGAAATACCCAATTCTTTAGCCTTTTGAATTTCCATCACAGTATCTTCAATGGCAGTAGATGCAACAATCAAATCAGTTGTAGCAGTTATTCCTTCACCATTTTGCAAAAAACAATGTATGCCTTCCGCTTCCAGTTTTTCTTTTATTTCATTGTACTCATCTGGTGCAAAAAAACGGTCGCTTCCTGAAACTTCCATACCAATTCCTTTTAGGTATTGAGCTATTGCACTCATACCTACACCGGCGATGCCAATAAAAAATGGGTTTTTGAAATCTTTTATAGAGGAAATCATACTGCAAATAAATGAATTAAAGGCAGATAAGAGTTAATATCTATCATCAGATTAGCTCACATTGTGAAATTAGAAAAAATATTGGTATTTTAAACTTTAATTTGATTAGCCCGTCATAGGCCCCAACCAAAAACATTTTATGTTTGCCGCCAGACCAAAAACAATAATCACCACCTTTTTTCTCTCTGTTCTCCTTTTCATTGCTTGTACCAAGAATTCTGATTCAGGAGTTACTGCAGCACCTGTTGATCAGGTAAGTTTGGTTTTAAACCTGCCAGCTTCACCTTTTAATTATGCTAACCCAACCTTACCAGCTTATATAACAGCTCCTCCTATTCAGGCACAAGTCAATACACCAGCCAATAATCAAATAACAGATAACGGAGCCACACTTGGCAGAGTGCTTTTCTATGATAAAAATCTTTCTATCAATAATTCTATTTCCTGCGCATCTTGTCATAAACAGGCTAATGCATTTTCAGATACGGATGTTAAAAGCAGAGGTTTTAACGGCGGCTTGACAGGTAGGCATTCAATGCCTTTAACTAACGCAAAGTATTATCCAAATGGACGTTTTTTCTGGGATCAACGAGCTGCATCATTGGAAGAACAGGTTTTAGCTCCTATTCAAGATTTGGTGGAAATGGGCATGACACTACCTCAACTGGAAACTAAACTAAGAAACCTGCCCTATTATTCTTCACTTTTTACAAAAGCATTTGGAGATGCGACTATAAACAGTAATCGCATTTCATTGGCTCTTTCACAGTTTGTAAGATCAATTGTCTCCTTTCAATCAAAATACGATGTAGGAAGAGCAACTTTTCCTGTAAACTCTGCGCCAGCACCCAATGCAGTGTTTTCAAATTTTACTATTGCTGAAAACAGAGGAAAAGAAATTTTTCTTTCGCCCCAAAATGCATGTGCCGCCTGTCATGGATCAGAAACATTTACTGCACCACAAGAAAAAAATAACGGATTGGATTTAACAACTACTGACAGAGGCTTTGGGTTTGTTGCAAACAATACAAATCTGGATGGAACATTTAAAGTAGGTTCCTTACGAAATGTAGAGCTTACTGCGCCTTATATGCATGATGGTCGGTTTACAACATTGGAACAAGTAGTGGAACATTATAGTACAGGTGTAAGGAATCATCCAAACCTTTCTCCTCAATTAAGACTGCCGGGTGGACAGCCACGACTATTAAATCTTACACCACAAGATAAAGCAGCATTAGTTGCTTTCATGAAAACATTAACCGATCTGAATGTTGCAACAGAAGTGAAATATTCGAATCCATTTAAATAAGATAAATTATTTTTTTGCTGCTCTTATCATTTCGGGATAACCCACCTTTTTTGCCAAAGCATTTACGGCCATCGTAATCCGTTTTACTTTAGTGGGTTCTGTTTTAGCAGCATCAATCCATTTACTAAAATATTTTTGATGTGAACCAGTTAAGCTTTCGAAAAATAAGTTTGCCGTTGGCTCATCAGCAAGGCAATCAATAAAATCTTTATTAAAAACAAACCCCTTTTCATCAGCTGATAATTGCACTTTCATCATTGCTCCTTTTCGTTTACCAATACCTTTTCGTAAATCTGCATTCAACGCCATAATAAAAACTCCCCCGCCCATTGGAATCAAAGCAATTCCATCAATTTTAAAATCGTCCAGTTTTCCTTTTACACGAAATGACTTCTTGTTACCCGGTTTTAATTGCTGGGCAATATCAACAGGTATTTCAATATAAGTCCAACCGGTCTTTTCGCCTTTTGATTCGAACCGATGGATTGTAGCTATAAATTGTACCGCCTTCATTCATTAAACTTACTAATAAGAGTCTTCCCCGCAAAGGTTAAATTTTCTAAAAATAGTACCACTCACCGATTTGGATGCTAGAACACTTGAATATTTAATTATTTTCGTGTCCTCATTAGCAAAACCTTCATGTCAAATTTTACCCGAACCTTATTAAAGCTAACTGCTTCTTTACTATTTATCGTTTCAACAATTATTTCTTCTGCTCAGGAAATACAGGTTACTATTTCTTTTGTTAATCAGAAAAAAGAACCTGTATCGTTGGCGACCGTAACATTATTTAACAGACTTGACAGTACAAGAACATTCACTAAACTAACAGATAGCAGCGGTGTAGCACAATTTGTACTGAGGTTAAACAATCAGTACAATGTAAATATTACTTCCATCAACTATCAGCCAATCGATAAAGGAATAACTGTTTCGGGAGATCAAACAACTTTTAGGTTTCTGGCAGAACCTGCTGGCAAAACGCTGGAAGCAGCAGTTGTTACTTCCAAAAAACCATTAATGAAAATGGAAGATGATAAATTAATCGTTGACCCTGAAAACCTTGTTGAAGCTTCGACAAGTGGATATGAAGTAATTGAAAAAACACCAGGTTTATTTGTAGATCAAGATGGAAATATTTACATCAGCAGCTTAACGCCAGCCTCTGTTCAAATTAATGGACGGGATATGAAGATGAGTGCTGCAGATGTTGCAACCATGCTAAAGAGCCTGCCGCCAAATTCAATCTCCAAAATTGAAATTCTAAAAACGCCTTCAGCCAAATACGATGCTTCTGGGGGAGGTGGCATTGTAAATGTAGTTTTGAAAAAAGGAGTAAAAATTGGGTTGACAGGAAGTATAAATGGCGGTATGCAACAAGGTGTTTATGGCAACCAGTTTATTGGCTTTAATCTGGGTAATAATGATGGAAAGAAAAATTCATTCGTCAATCTAAATTATAGCCGCAGAAATAGTTATGAAAAAATAAAAACGGACCGATATTTTGCTCCGGATTCTGTACTAAGTCAGGATGCATATACTACATACCCTTCCGATGTTTATTTTGCGGGCTATGGAATTGCATTCCCAGTTGGAAAAAAATGGGATCTTGACTTTGGAACAAGCGGCAACCTTAATTTATTTCATAATAAAACGGAAAATCAAAGCGAAATCCGAAAGATCAGCAATGCGCAAACAATTACCGATAACCTTAATAAGGTAAATAACGAAGGTAATTCTTTAAATTATCGGATAGGTTTAGAAGGAAAAATGAAAATAGACTCAATAGGTTCTGAATGGAGCAACGATATTTTTTATAATTATACCCAAAATAAAGCAGACCAAGGTTATACTACTTTTTTTGGATTACCCTTTAACACTACAACTGGTGGCGACGGTATTAGCGATAACAAGCGGAATTTATTCACCGCACAATCCGATCTTAAAATAAAAATGAAACATCGGATAACATTTGAGACAGGCTTAAAATCTTCTTTGCTGAATTATAAAAGTGTTACAGATTATTTTAAAGAAATCCCATTGGGTAACAGACAAAAAGATATAAGTCGTACGAACACTTTTGATTATAAAGAAAATATTAATGCAGCTTATCTGCAAGGTTCAAAAACACTGGGAAAAGATTTTGTAATAAAGACAGGCCTACGACTAGAGAACACTAATATGAATGGTCGTCAGATAATTCCTTCGGATACTACCTTCAACATTCATCGAACTGACTTGTTTCCATATATCTACCTGAGTAAAAATCTAATGAAAATTGCAGGTTACGATTTAAGAGCTTATTTAGTTTATCGCCGAACCATTACAAGACCAGTGTATGAGCAATTGAATCCATTTACAAGATTTGTAGACCAATATTTAAGCGAAGCAGGAAATCCTACACTACGTCCTCAATTCAATCAAAACTATGAGGCAAATGTAAGTGTGGACGAAAGACCGATACTTGCCATTGGAGTAAATGATACCAGAGATATTTTTACCAATGTAATTTATCAATCGGACACAAGCCAAAGCCAGGCTATCCGTACCTATGATAATTTGGGAAAGAATAAAGAGTGGTATTTCCGTGGATTGGGTGCATTACCTCCGGGTGGTCGCTATTTCTTTGTAGCTGGCGCACAGTATAATCATAACTTTTATCAAGGTGTTTACGAAAACAAACCCTTGTCTTTTAAAAAAGGCACTTGGACATTTTTTACTTATCAGACTTTCAAAGTTGACAAACGATCTGTTATAACTTTAAATGGATTTGTAAGATTAAAAGGACAGCAACAGTTTTATGAACTAACAAGTTTTGGCGCATTGAACATGAGTGTAAACAGAAAGTTCTTAAAAGATAAACTAACAGCGACCCTCAGCATCAGTGATATGTTTGCCACCAACAGAAACAATTTTACTATTCAACAAGGATCTGTAAATGCCAACGGATTTCGGGAGTCAGACACAAGAAGAGTTGGACTTAACCTTCGGTATAACTTCGGCATTCGTAAAAAAGAAGAACAAAAAAGTATGTTTAACGTAGAACCACCGGCAATTAACTAAAACTGCTTTAAAAAATAAAAGCAATAATCTGGCTTTAAATGATTACCTTCGTCCCGTTAATTTGAGCGAACAGCATTTTAGTAAGTGAACGATTTTTTCTGCTACGCATTTCTGCTAATAGTTAGTCTTCTTTACCCTTTGCGTTAATCTCAAGAATTTTTAAAAGTTAATTTTTTTACATGAACATTTATGTTTCAAATTTAAGCTTCGCCGTTGTAGACGAAGATCTTAGAAGCTATTTCGCCGAGTATGGTGAAGTTACTTCTGCAAAAGTTATTATGGACAAGTACACTAACCGTAGCAAAGGCTTTGGTTTTGTGGAAATGAGTGATGATGAGGCTTCTAACAAAGCAATTGCTGAGTTAGATGGTGCTACTGTTGATGGCCGTGCTATCAAAGTAAGCGTTGCAAAGCCAAGAGAAGAAAGACCTGAAAGAGGGGCAAGACCTGCATATTCTAACTCTAACAATCGTTGGTAATAGCATCTGACTTTATCTTAAAAGCCCTTCACATGTGAAGGGCTTTTATTTTGGAGATACTTTTATTCTATTATTTAAACTTCAAGTTCATCGAGACAATATCCGAATTCAATCCATTGGTTCTTGTATAATGACCGTATCGCAGCTCTAGCATATTTAATTGCTGAATCCCAAACACACCTTTCGGCGGGGTAAGTCTGATGCCAGCTCCATAAAAATTGCTATTGAATGCAGATAAATCAAAGTTGCTCGTATAATATTGATTGGAAGATATATGCGTTTTATACGGTGCAAAATAATCAACAGCAGTTTGCTTATAGTATCTATAAAATGGAGTGATAGAAAAAAACGGGGTCACTTTAACTGGTGCTTCCACTTCTACTGTATGAGCGGTTAATCCCCAATCGTCATGATAATAGCGGTAAAACGATCTTAGTATTACTTTGTCTCCAATAAAATAATTTGCCCGGAATCCTAATGGGATTTTCATTCTTGTATCAGGTAAATTTTCTTTTTGAACAGAATTATCATTAAAATAAACCCTGTAAAAAGGAAGACTCAACAACCCTTTTTGAGAAATCAGATCGGCAATAAACATTATTTGCAAACGCTGATTAATGATTTGCGAATAAGATAATGAACCGCTGTAAGAGTTTCTAGCGGTTGTGGCATAGTCATCATCATCATCATCATCGCCACCACCACCGCTTCTAAGTTCAGTAGGATAAATCAGACTAACCTTGTCGATAAAAGCCTGAGCCTTTGCTGTAAACTCACCGTTTCTGTTATTTGTCTTTTTTGAAAAATTAATATTCGCACCGATAGACTGGTAATCAAATTCTGTAGAAGAAGAAAGACCAGCACCGATTGTAGTTCCATTCTTTTCATTTTCAATCAACCAGGAAACAGATGGGAAAATTCTTGTATCAGCATGAGAAGCAGATGAGTTTGCTTTCAAATCTACCTGATCAGAAGAGGCTGAAGTATAATGATCCAAACCAACTTCAAGATCAAAACTGTGCTTTCTGTCTTTTCTATCCCACTTAATAAACTTTACATCAATTGTATTGGAAATGTCGCTTAATTTTTGAGAACCAATACCGCCGGTAACTGCTGCATTATTACCCTCTTGTTTGTAATAACTTGATACAAGGTTCGCTTCATCAAATGTCAACTTTCTGCTTTTGTAAGTGGAGGAATCTTTTTGTGGTGTTTGGGCATAAGCAGAAAAGAAAGTCAGAACTATGCCAACAACTCCTAAACATATTTTTTTCATTATCTAAAATTGAATGTGAAGAATTAATTGCAACCGCAGCCTCCGCCGGTTTTACCACCATTGGCACCGGAGGCACCTTCTCTATAAGATTGAAAACTGGATTCTGTCTTCTGAATCTTGCGAGAGCTTAGAGTCATCTCGCCATCATTCAATTTATTTTTTTGATATTCCTTTACTGTTGTACAGGAAGAAAGTATAGCAACAGCACTAACTGCAACAACTGCCAGCCTGTTTACTTTTGGTTTGAGTTTTACTAATTTCATCAGTGAAGATTTATGTTTTTAGATGTGTAGATTTTATCATTGTCATCAACTATAATACATTCAATTCCTTTTAACTGATTTACCAAATCCAATCCCACTTTTATTCCCATAATCATGACTGGCGTTGCCATTGCATCGGCAATTTCAGCATTAGGACTAATGATGGTTACACTTTTTATACCTGTTACCGGCAGTCCGGTTTTGGGATCAATTGTATGAGAATATCTCTTTCCGTCTATTGTTATAAATTTTTCATAGTTGCCGGATGTTGCAATAGCGGCATTCGAAACTGATAAATAGGAAAATGAAGTTCTTGCGGCATTGGGATCGGCAATACCAATCGTCCATTCTTCTCCATCGGGTTGTAAGCCCCAGGCACATAAATCACCTGATGCATTTACAATACCACTTTCCACTCCAATCTGCTGTAAAATTATTTTAGCTCTTTCTGCGGCATATCCTTTTCCTATTCCACCGAAGCCAATCCGCATACCTTTCTCTTTCAGATATACAGTGCATTTCTTTTCATTCAGGAGAATATTTTTAAAGTTGATTAAGTGAACAGATTTTTTTGCAATAACGGGATCAGGCAATTCCGTCATATTCTTATCAAAGTTCCACAACCTTTTATCAATTGACCCATACGAAATATCAAAAGCACCTTGAGTAATTTCAGATATTCTAATTGACCGATTAATAATATCAAACATTTCTTTATCCACTTTTACAGGCTTGATACCAGCATTCCTGTTAATAAGATTCGTTTGACTATCATCGCTAAAAGTAGTCAATAGCTTTTCAATACGGCTAATTTCAGCAATCGCCTTATCAATTTTTTCATAGGCATTTGCTTCATCTTCGGAGACAACTGTAATCTCAAAACGATTACCCATCAGTTTCATCACCTTACGGTAAGCAATCTTTATTGTTGAACAAGTTTCAGTTTCCAGTATCAATTATAGACTTTATTTGGCTTATAAACTGTTCTGTTAAAAGTCCAGGATTACCTTCCCACGACTTAATTATTTTGCCTTTTGCATTTAAAAGTAAAGTGAAAGGAAAGATGCCTTGCGAATTGTACTTATCAGCAAGCTTGTCATTCTTTTTTTGTTGCTCTTTAGAGAGTTGATTCTTTTTTAGACGAGGGAAATCGGCATTTACCAAAACAAGATTTTCGCTGGAAAATGTTGCAAAAGATTCCGATTCAAAAACATCCTTTTTAAGTCTGATGCAAGGACCGCACCAATCTGAACCGGAAAAATTAAGGAGAATAAATTTATGTTCTGCTTCAGCTTTTTTTTGTGCTATTTCAAAATCATTTTCCCAACCTGATATGTTCATTAGAAGAACAGCATATGCGAAAATGACTGAAAACAAACGCATAAAAATTTATTTAATATGAAACTAACGTACTTAAAAGCCGATTAGTGTGATAAAAATCACATTAACAAATTATTAGCCAAACAGGAAGATTCTTTAGATTTACTCCAACCCAAACATTCCCTTATTCAATTGTTGTAATATCTGGTTTTTATATTCTGCAGGTACCAGCAATGAAATATTATGCGGACTTCCACCATAAGAAACCATACGAATAGGAATATTTAAAATAGAACCAAAAAGTTTTTTTACCATCAACTCTGTTTGCGAAATTTCATTACCCACCACAGAAATAATTGTTTGGTTCTTATCTACTTCAACTGTACCAAAAGATTCCAATTCTTTAATTATCTCTTTTAGATTATGATCTGTATCAATTGTAATTGAAACAGCTACCTCAGAAGTTGTTACCATATCAATTGGTGTTCGGTATTTTTCAAATACTTCAAAAATTTTTCTAAGAAACCCATACGCCAATAACATCCGGCTACTCTTAATTCTTATTGCAATAATATTATCCTTAGCTGCAACAGCCTTTACTCCCACTCCGGTTGCTTTTTCCGCAATCGTGGTTCCTATCGCTTCTGGATTCATGGTATTCAGCAACTTCACTGGAATATTATATTGCTGTGCTGGCCATATTGATGCAGGATGCAAAATCTTTGCGCCGAAATAGGCCAACTCGGCTGCTTCATCAAAACTCATCTGCTCCACAGGAACCGTTTTCTTTACAATTCTCGGATCGTTATTATGCATTCCATCAATATCTGTCCAGATTTCGCAAACAGATGCATTGATAGCTGCTGCAATTAACGAAGCAGTATAATCACTTCCGCCTCTTTTCAAGTTATCTACTTCGCCTCTTGTATTTCGGCAGATATAACCTTGTGTAACAAATAATTTTTTGTCTTTATGCTGATTCAAAATTTGAGAAAGCTTAACCTTGATACTACCTATCTGGGGTTCATCATAATGATCAATCGTCATAAATTCCAAGGCTGGCAAAAACAAATGGTCAACTCCTAATTCTTCCAAGTAAACTGAAAATATTTTAGTTGACAGCAATTCGCCTTGTGCCAATATATCTTTACTTAATGCTTCGCTGAAAGATATCTTAAGGATGATGTTCAAAAATTCAAAATGCTCGGTAACAATCGCTTTTGCCTTTTCAGAAGTAGCAGGTTGTTTTACCAACTCTGAAATAAAATCCTGGTAATGCTTTTCCAGCTTATCAATAGTCTGCTTTGCTGTACTTCTGTCGCCATTGGCAATATGGTTACCAATTTCTACCAATGCATTTGTAGTGCCAGATAAGGCCGACAATACCACTATTACTGGTTCAGCTTCCTTAGAAACCAACGACACAATTTGCTGCATTCGTTCCGGCTTACCCACACTGGTGCCGCCAAACTTCATTATTTTCATTTTAATCTCTTTTATATTTCTAATGGTAAAATGGAATTCGCCTAAATAATAATAAATACAATGACATCCAAATGGATCATTTCATTTGTTCCCCCTCCAATAATTTAAGTGGATTTATAAATCAGCAAGCAAGGTGGCAAAGATAAGCTTCAGAGTTGAAGATTTTATTCTCATAAAGAAGCGATCTGAAATTTTTCCGATAACGATTGCAAGTCATCAACCACTTGTTTCAACAATGGAATTCCTTCTTTAATTCTTTCTTTTTCAAACTCCCTTTCCGGATCTCCCGGCACCAGCACTTTTTTTTCTCCAGCTACAGTCTTTGCATTTCTGAATCCTTGTATCCAATGATCCATGCTTTTTTTAAAATCATCCGCTGGACGAAAAGCATCTATTCGCATTGCACCCAAAAAATGGCCAATTCCTTTACCCGGTTGCTGCGCAGGCATCGGCACATACGCCGGAAATGGTGGTACCCATGGAGCATAATTCGCACCACTTAGTAAAGCAGAGAAAATATCAACCACCGCACCCAACGCATATCCTTTGTGAGAGCCATGATCTCTGTCACCACCCAATGGCAATAAAGCACCACCAGTTTTTAATGCATGAGGATCGTTTGAAGCATTGCCGTCCTTATCCTGTACCCAACCCGTTGGTGTTTGAAAATTTTTACGTTGCAATATTTCCAGTTTGCCATTGGCAGCCGTTGTTGTTGCAAGGTCAGCTACGAAAGCCGGTTCAATGCCAGCAGGTGCTGCTACGCAAATAGGATTTGTGCCCAGCATTTTATCAATTGAAAATGTAGGCGCTACCAATGGGCTTGCATTCGTCATCGCAATGCCAATCATATCATTCTCCAACGCCATCATGGCATGATGTGCTGCAATACCAAAGTGATTACTGTTTTGTACACTAACCCAGCCAGTGCCAACCTGCTTTGCTTTTTCAATAGCAATCTGCATAGCAAAAGGGGCTACTACCAAACCCAATCCACTGTCGCCATCTACAACCGCAGTAGAAGGAGTTTCATGTATTATTTTTATATCTGGAGTTGCATTAACTCTAGTAGCCTCCCATAATCTAACATAACCACTTAGCCTGGCCACACCATGAGAATCTATACCCCGCAGGTCGGCGGATAGTAATGCTTTTGTTGCAGTATCGGCATGTTCAGTGTTGCAGCCAATTTTCAGAAAAACGGATTTAGTGAAATCAGCTAATTGCTGGTAGGAAAATATTTGTTCTGACATACGCAAAGATAAGTTGTCAAGATAATTTCATTTTAATCGGATCCCAATTAATCACTTTTTTCTGAAAATAACTTTCATTGCAGGCAAGACAAGGAGCCGCTGCCCGGAAACCAAATGAAGCATCTTCTACAACCGGCTTTTTATTACGAACGGAATCAAAAAAATTGACAAAGTGATCATACCGGTCATCATACCCTGCGGGAGCAGCAAATTGTATTGGCTTTTCATTAGTTGGACTTATTTCACTTCCACTATATTTTTTACTGTATTCATTCAGAATTTCCTGTTGCATTTTCTCAGGATAAGTATCTAGTGCATCCCAACCACCAATATTCGGCGCAACTGAAAATTTATTTTTTGTAATCGTAAAATCATTCCATCCAAAATCGATCACACCTTCTGTACCATAAAATTTCACTTTACCACTTTCCACTTTTTCAGCGCCGCTGGCCAGATTTACTTTTAATAAAACCTGAAAAGCGGGATGTTCATTGCAGGCTTTATATTCCATTACACCTGTCATTACATCAGGCACATTTCGTCCATCTTTCCAATAACTTAAATCACCTGTAGCAAAAATTTTTGACGGGCCTTTTGAATCAGTTAAATAATGAATGCCTGACAACAGGTGCACAAATAAATCGCCTGCCACACCGGTACCATACTCTTTATAATTACGCCACCAGAAAAATCGTTTTGCATCAAAGGGAGTATCATCATTGGTTTTTAAATATTTCTTCCAGGCTATAGTTTCTGTAGTTGCATCCAACGGCATTGTGTATTGCCATGCACCTAATGCAGTATGACGATCAAAGGATGCTTCAATACAATTTAACTGGCCAATCTCACCGGCCTTATAAAATTTCTTCGCTTCTGCATAGGCAATGCTGCTGACTCGTTGACTGCCCACCTGTAACACTACTCCTGTTTGCTTCTGCACATTAATCACATTCCACCCTTGGTTCAGTTGATGAACAACCGGCTTTTCACAATACACTGCTTTTCTTTTCCGCATTGCATCTATACTGATTTTTTCATGCCATTGATCACTGGTACAAACAACAACAGCATCAATATCGCTGCGATTCAATAATTCTTCATACGATTGTGTTGTAAAAAGTTGATGGCCGTATAATTCTATAGCTCTTTCTAATCTCCCTTTATAGAGATCACAAACAGCAACAAGTTTTACACCCGGAACTTCCAAAATTGTTTTTGCATTACGACTTCCCATGATGCCAAAACCGATGATACCAACATTTATCTCGTCAACAGCACTGACCTTTCTTTCGTAGGGAATAATTCTTTTTTCTATTTCCTCCTCGCTGACGCTGGCATAAGAAGTTATAGGAGCAATCAGAGACGCTGCACCTAGTTGTTTAATGAATTTTCTTCTGGAATTCATATAATACAATTTTTAACCACCGATTAAAAAATTGGATGCGAATAATTAATTCGCAGCATGTATAAAGATTATAATTTCCCTAACTGCGAGAGGTAGTACATAACATTTTCATGCATTTCACTCATGTTATGTTTAGGGTTTACTTCATATTCAAGAGATATTACACCTTTAAACTTTTGTCTTTTTATTTCTTTTAGCACAGCCGGAATATCACAAACTCCTTTTCCTAATAAGGTATCTTCTGCAGCTGTATTGTCAAACTGGCGAATGTCTTTTAAATGTAGTCCCCATATTTTACCTTCCAGCTTTTTCATTGCATCCTGTATATCCACACCGTTTCTTGCCCAGTGACCAATATCGGGCCATGCACCAATATTTTTTCTGCCTTGCATTGCTTTTAAAGTAGAATCGGGACTCCAGTAATGGCTGGATGGTTTTGGATGACAATGTAACGCCACTTTTACTTTATACTTTGCTGCCAGCCGGTTGAATTCATCAAGATCTTCCCATTCTGGTTCGGCAGTAATGAAAGAAATATCCATGTATTTTGCAAACTCAAAAAATTTTTCCAGGTTGTCTTTATTGTAATAGTATTTATCAATTA
>Ga0209170_1000226_pt1 | contig 26933 bp, 23 predicted proteins | sample KloWWTKNB14_bulk_FD_187178 | JGI IMG/M metagenome (GOLD analysis project Ga0209170, IMG submission 187178) | Active sludge microbial communities from Klosterneuburg, Austria, studying microevolution and ecology of nitrifiers - Klosterneuburg... | ecosystem: Engineered > WWTP > Aerobic digester >...
TGCTGTCCCCGGCCAGCGCATCTGCCGGCATGTCGAGCCAGCGAGCAACAAAGCCGGGCAGGGCGCGCGACAGCGGATGGGCAATGCGCGCGGTATTGCGCTCGCCCCAGGTTCGTGCCGCGATGCCGCCGGGTTGATTCTGCAGATTGACCGCAACCCGATCCAGGCAGGCAAGTTGCAGTTCCTCCCAACTGGCGTAACCGGGTGGCAGCAGATGGGCTGGCCTCAGTTCGAGCAGCGACCACAGTGCGTGCTCCGCTTGCGACAACCTGGGCAATTTGAAATCCGCATGCTGGCGACGAACCGCGCCGGCGAAGGCATCCAGCACCGTGTCCCGCACTTCGTTGCGCCAGGCGCGGACGATGCGATAGCTGACTGAATTGATCGATGCGTGGCCATCCCAGTCATCCAGGGCCTTGCGCATCGCGTCGCGCCCGGTGCCGGCCACGCCCTTGTCGAGCAAGGCAAGCAGGCGTTTGCGCCAGGGATCGAGGAACAAGGCGCGGTCATCGAGCTGGATGTCGAGCATGTCGGCGGCGGTGAAATGCTCCCTCGCGCGAAGGCCGTCGCGAATCTGCTTCTGGCGCGCCCCGAGTTCGTAGCCGCCGTCGCCAATCAGCTCGAGGTGGCGGCCCTCGTCGACGATGCGCGCATTCGCCGTCCACAGTCGATGCTGCGGCGGGTTGGAGATTTGCGGATAGTCGCTGGCAGCGACCCAGCCCTTCCAGCCGGTATCGGGCTTGCTCCAATCCGCAGGCAGGAGCGGATCGAAACCGCCGACGCGCAGCGGCATGCGTCCGGCAATGGTCCAGGCAATGCTGCCGAAGCGGTCGGCAACGAGGAAATTCTGCGCCGGCATGCCGGCCTGATGGGCTATGGCAATGGCCTCGTCGGCCGTTTCCGCGGTTTCCAGCTTCAGCAGTTCCAGGTTGACCGCGCCTTCGTGCGTGGCAGTCCAGGCCAGGGCGAGCGGCGTGCCGTCGACGTCCTCGGCCATGATCGGCCCCCAGCGCGTTTCGCGCACGACAATCGATTGTGCATCCGCGCCATGCACGGCGATTGATTCAACATGCGTGTCGATTGCCGCACTGCCTTCGGCGGTGAGGTAGCGGTCGCGCGCAGCCGGATCGGGCAGCACGCGCACCCAGTCGGCGAAATCGCCATAGCTGTTGGTGAATCCCCAGGCGATCGAGCGATTGCTGCCGGCGACGATGGCCGGCGTGCCGGGCAGGCTGGCGCCACTGACATCGATGCGCGCACCGGGGCGGCGGGGATCCGGATAGATCAGGCGGGCACGGAACCAGATGTCCGGCACGCGCAGTTCCAGATGCATGTCATTGGCGATCAGCGCGGGGCCACCGGTCAAGGCGCCGCTGACGGCAAAGCTGTTGCTGCCGGGAGCGACATCGGCCGCAGGCTCGGCATCCTGCAGCAGGGACTTGTCGAGGTTGCGCAAATCGAGGTCGGCCGGGCCCGGCGGATCCGGCCAGCGCATGGCCGGGCCACTCAGCGGCGCATCCCACCAGCCGCCGCTGGCGGTGAGGAATCGATAGGCCGTGTCGGGCAGGGCGGCCTTCATGCGGGCGAAGGCCAGCTCCCGCTTGTTGCCGGCATCGTTCAGCGAGAAATACATCGCATCGATGACCAGCAACGAGTCGGCGCCGGTCCACGGGCGCGGCGTGTTGCGGGTCAGCAGATAGGCAAACGGGCGCACCTGCAACGCAGCGAGTCCGGCATTGATGCCCTCGGTATAGCTGCCAATGACTTCACGATCCGTGCTGCTGGCCTTTGCGAGGCTTGCTTCGGCGCGTGCGCGCATGCGATGCACGCGGGCGCGCCGGTCAAGCGGCAAGGCCGCTGCACCAAACAGTTCGGCCAGTTCGCCGGCTGCGCTGCGGCGCATCAGGTCCATTTCGAAAAACCGCTCCTGGGCATGCACATAGCCGAGTGCCCAGGTCACGTCGCGGCGGCTGCTGCCGCTGATGGTCACGCTGCCCAAAGCGTCCCGCTCGATCGTCGTGCTTGCACCAATCGCTTTCGACGGCACGCTTCCGTCCAGTTGTGGCAGGCTGCCGCGCAAGGCCACCCATGCAAGGAGCGCGCTGGTGGTGAGCAGGAAAAGCACGAAAAAGATGATGCGGCGCAACAAGACTCGCACGAGGAGGCTCCAGGAGAGGATGGCGGAGGGTGGTGACAGCCGAATCGGGCCGATGGACGCGGATATTCGGCATCGCCGGGCCCGCGCAGTCTGGGCGATGATTCCATATCGGCTGGCAATCTGCGCGTGGCTGCGATGTGCGGGGGATGTCGGTCAGCTCGGGCGGCCCTTCCGGCTACACCTATCGATTTGATCCTGAACGATTGATTTGCCGGATTCCGGCTTTGTTTCGCTCTTGTTCGGTGATAGGGTTGGAACTTCAGGTCCTGAACTGCGGTCGCGCGGGCTGTCTTCGGAACGGTCGCGGGATTTGCTGGCGGTAGGGATCTGTATTGCCAATCCACCAAGAATCACGCTTTTCAAGGGACTACCCTGGGGAATCAACCATGTTGAAGCTATCCCGTTTTACCGCCGTACCGATTGTCATGGCCCTGGCCATGGGCTCGTCCGGCGCGTTCGCGCAAAACGCTCTTTCGCATGCCACCTCTGAATTGCCCAAGCCACAGCGCCCCACGGTCTTGCCGCTGGGAACCGCCTGCGGTTCGATCACGCTGACCCAATCCACCTCACAGACGATAACCTCGGCGAATTCAGTCTCCTGCAACTCCGGCGGCTTGCATGCCGACAATTCCTACTACCGGTCATTCCCGCTCGGCGCCGACATCAATGTCTGTGAAGTCCAGTTCGCCATTGAAACAGCGGCGGGTGCCGGCGGCACGCAACCGGTAACGGTCAACCTCTACACCGGAACCGGCGCATTCCCGGGAACGTTCGGCTCCTATACGCAGATTGCCAGCAGCGCGATCAGCGTGCCTGATCAAGCCGCAACGATTTTCCCGGCAGCGATCAGCGGCCTGGCAACGGCCGGATCCAATCTCGTCGTGGAAGTCTTCACGCCGGATGGGCAAGCCGCAGGCAACTCGTTCTTCATCGGCTCAAATGCCGCCGGCGAAACTGCTCCCAGTTATCTGGCCGCGGCGGGCTGCGGCCTCACCGCGCCGGCAACGACCGCCAGCATCGGCTTCCCGGGCATGAATATCGTCATGAACGTGGTCGGCAATCCCGGTGGCCCGACCTTGTCGGTCGGTTCCGCTTCGGCAACCATCGCCGACCAGTGCTCCAGCAATCCAGCCCAGGCCAATGGCGTGATCGAGCCGGGTGAATCCGTGACGATCCAGGTGCCCGTCAGTGCCACGGGCGGCAGCTTCACCGGCGTCGTCGCTTCGCTGGGCTTGCCAGCGCCAGCCGGCATCACCTATGTCACCTCGACTGCGAACCTGGGATCGATTGCCGACGGCTCGAGTGCCACGGCCACCTTTGTCGTGACTGCCGACCAGGCCGCAACCTGCGTCAGCGCCTTCACCCTGCCGATCAATGTGACCAGCACCGAAGGCGCGACTGCGACCGGCTCGGTTGCCTCGCAGATTGGCGAAAGCGGTGCGATCGCACCAAACGAGACCTTGCCCATTGCGATAACGGACAACCTCCCGGCCGGTGTTACCTCGACGATCACCGTGGCGCAGGACATCACCCTGACCGATCTCGAAGTTGCCGTTGCGATCGATCACACCTGGGTGGGTGATGTGTCGATCAGCCTGACCAGTCCGGGCGGCACCACGGTCAGCCTGCTCGATCGTGCCGGTGTCCCTGCCAGTACCTTTGGCTGCAGCAACGACAACATGGATGTGGTCTTCTCCGATGCCGCCAGTGTCAATCCCGAGACATCCTGCCCGGGCACCACGCCCTGGCTCAGTGGCCCGGTGCTGCCGGGCTCCCCGTTGTCCGCGTTTGACGGCGAAAGCACGCTCGGCACCTGGACGCTCACCGTTTCCGACAGTGCGGGTGGTGATACCGGCCAGATCGTCGACTGGAGTCTCCTGCCGACCCCGGGCCTGCAGGGAATCTGCACGGTTTGCGCTGCTGGCGGCGGCCCCGGCCCGCTGCAGCCGGTCATTGACCTGCCGAGCTCGGCAACCTGGAGCAAGCTGGCCCTCGGCTTCCTGATCCTCGGCCTTGGTGCCTTCGGATTGCGCCGTCGCGCACGCCGCATGTAATTGCACCGCAGGTGTTTCGCAGGAAGGGGGCCGCAAGGCTCCCTTCCTGTTTCCGGGAATCCGCTTTCGGCAAATCGCCGCGCTGGCTCAGCCCGAGGTTTCGATGCGCTCGACGCGCTGGAAGCCGCGCGGCAGCAGCGATCCGCGCGTGGCGCGGTTGCCGCCGTACTCGACCAGATCAGCCCATTTCAGGATCAGCTTGCGCTGGCCGGCAAACAGGGTGACTTCGCCCTTGCTCTCGGCGACCACGGCGATGCCGACCACGCGCTCGCCGCCAGCCAGCTTTGCTTTCGGGATCTCGATCAGCTTGTTGCCCTTGCCGCCGTTGTCGAGTTCCGGCAATTCGGCGACCGAGAACATCAACAGATGGCCGCTGCTGGTGGCGACGACAATGCGATCGCGCGCGCTGTCCTCGACCATGGCCGGATTGAGCACATGCGCCTTGGCGTCGAGATTGATCAGCTGCTTGCCGGCCTTCTTGTTGCCGAGCAAGGCCTCGAATCGGGTGACGAAGCCATAGCCGAAATCCGAGGCAAGCACGAGTCGACTGGCGGCATCGCCAATTGCCAGGGTATCGATCTGCGCACCGGCGGGCAGGCTGAAGCGGCCGCTGACCGGTTCGCCATTGCCGCGAGCCGAAGGCAGCGAGTGTGCGGCTGTCGAATAGCTGCGCCCAGTCGAATCGATGAATGCGACCTGCTGGGTCGTGCGTCCCTTGACCGCGGCGAGGAAACCGTCGCCTTCGCGGTAGTTGAGGGCGGCGGCATCGATGTCATGGCCCTTGGCCGCACGGATCCAGCCCTTGGCCGAAAGCACGATCGTGGTCGGCTCGCTGGCGACCAGTGCGGCTTCGTCGAGGGCCTGCGCGGCGGCGCGTGCCACCAGCGGTGAACGCCGCGCGTCGCCGAATTTCTTCGCATCCTCGCGCAACTCGTCCTTGATCAGGGTCTTCAGGCGCGCCTTCGAGTTGAGCAGCACGTTGATCTTCGCGCGCTCCTCTTCGAGGGCGTCGCTTTCGGCATTGATCTTCATTTCCTCGAGGCGGGCCAGCTGCCGCAACCGGGTCTCGAGGATGTAATCGGTCTGCTCCTCGCTGAGTCCGAAGCGCTTCATCAGCACCGGCTTCGGCTCATCCTCGCTGCGCACGATGCGGATCACCTCGTCGAGATTGAGGTAGGCGATGCGCAGGCCTTCGAGCAGGTGCAATCGGCGTTCGACCTTCTCCAGGCGATGCTGCAGGCGACGCGTCACCGTGTCGGTGCGGAAGCGCAACCATTCGCCGAGGATGTGCTTGAGGTTCTTGACCTGCGGGCGTCCATCCAGGCCGATCATGTTGAGGTTGACCCGGTAGCTCTTTTCCAGATCTGTGGTGGCGAACAGATGCGGCATGATCTCGTCGACGTCGACACGGCTCGAACGCGGAATCAGGACCAGGCGGATGGGATTGGCGTGATCGGATTCGTCGCGGATGTCCTCGATCATCGGCAATTTCTTCGCGCGCATCTGCGCGGCGAGCTGCTCGACGATCTTCGAAGGCGAAACCTGGTGCGGCAGCGCGGTGATGACGATATTGCCATCCTCGCGCACGTACACGGCGCGGGCGCGCAGGCTGCCGGTGCCGGTCGAGTACATGTTGAGCAGGTCGCCTTTCGACGTGATGATCTCGGCTTCGGTCGGGAAATCCGGGCCAGGCACGTGCTCGCACAGATCGGCGATGCCTGCATCAGGGTTGTCGAGCAGGTGGATGCAGGCATTGACGATCTCGCGCAGGTTGTGCGGCGGGATGTCGGTGGCCATGCCCACCGCGATGCCGGTGGTGCCATTGATCAGCACGTGCGGAATGCGCGCAGGCATCCACGCCGGTTCCTTCAGGGTGCCATCGAAATTCGGAACCCAGTCGACCGTGCCGTGGCCAAGCTCCTCCAGCAGAGCCTCGGCAATCGGGGTCAGTCTGGATTCGGTGTAGCGCATTGCCGCGAACGATTTCGGATCATCCTGCGAGCCGAAATTGCCCTGGCCGCCGACCAGCGGATAGCGATACGAGAACGGCTGCGCCATCAGCACCATTGCCTCGTAACAGGCGCTGTCGCCGTGCGGGTGGAACTTGCCGATCACGTCACCGATCGTGCGCGCGGATTTCTTCGGCTTGGCCGTGGCATCGAGGCCAAGCTCGCTCATCGAATAGATGATGCGCCGTTGCACCGGCTTGAGGCCATCGCCGATGAACGGCAAGGCGCGATCAAGCACGACGTACATGGAGTAATCGAGGTAGGCGCGCTCGGCATAGTCCTTGAGCGCGATCTGTTCACAGTTGCCTTGCAGGGTCATCGTGTTCCGGGGTATCCAGGCAGCGGCAGAGGGCCGACGCGAACCGTGAATTGTGCCGGATCGGACGCGATCCCGCACCGTCCGGACAGGGAGTAAGCTTCGCGCCTGGCGCTGTTCCTGCCCCGGGCCTGGTGGTGCGCGCTGCCTTGCCCAGGCTGGCCGTAATCGCGGCAAGGGCGGTACAGCCGTGCTTGAAAGGAAATCGAATCGATGCCGGTCAATTCGCCCGTGAGCAATCGCCAACATCAATTCGAAGCCCTGGTCCGCGGACATTCCACCGACCTGTACCGCTACGCCTTCTGGCTGTGCGGGCAGGATGCGCTGGCCCAGGATCTCGTCCAGGACACGTTCCTGCGTGCCTGGCGCGCACTCGACAGCTTGCGCGAGGTCGGCGCGGTGAAGGCCTGGCTGATCACCATCCTGCGTCGCGAGCACGCGCGCCTGTTCGAGCGCAAGGCGATGCCGGCCGATGACATCGATGATTTCGAACTGCCCGATCCGCAGGCAATGCCCGAGCACCGCACCGAGGAGTCGGCGCTGCGGGCGGCAATCGCCCGCCTCGAGGCAAAGTACCGGGAACCGCTGGTGCTGCAGGTGATAGGCGGATTTTCCTGTACCGAAATTGCCGCGCTGCTTGGCCTCGGCGAAGCTGCCGTGATGACCCAGTTGTTCCGGGCGCGGCAGAAATTGAAGGGGCAGCTGGGCTTTGCAGACCAGGTCGCCGGAGTGAGTGAGCCATGAACTGCCTTGAGTTCCGCCGCCGACTGGGAAGTGAGCCTGCATGCACGCTCGATGCGTTTGTCGCCCATCGCGCCGAATGCATCGGCTGCGCGGCCGCACAGTCGCGGGCGGATGAATTCGAGATGCGTCTGCGCCGCGCCGTGGGCGTTCCGCTGCCGGCCAACCTGGCCGATCGCATCCTGCTCGCGCAAACCACCACGTTGCGCCTCGATGTGCGCAATCGCCGGCGCGGGTTTTCCGCGCTGATCCTGGCGGCAGCGGCATCGATCTTCATTGCCGTGGTGGCGCTGAACCGGCCCGCAGCGGAAATGCCGGTGCTCGCCGCCATGGTCAATGATCACCTGCACGAGCACATTGTCAGTGCCGAGGACATGCGCGTGGCCGTGCCCAGCCAGGATGTCATCGACATCTTTGCACAGCGCGGAGTGACCCTGGCCGAAGTTCCGGCCGGAGTGAACTATGTGCACAAATGTCCAGCGGGTCCATACAAGACCGTGCACATGGTCATGCCGCGGAACGGCAGCGCGGTGAGCGTCGTGTATGTCGTCGACGCCCCGCCGCGGCCGCGCGCCGATTTCCGCCGCGACGGCACCTTTGGCCGTGAAGTGCCGATGGGCGGTGGCGCCCTGGTCATGCTCGGCAGCAGCAGGGAGGGCTTCGATGCCATCGAGGATGCCTGGAAATCGGCGCTGGGGTCGGGTGTTGCCGAGGCCAGCGTCGCGCAGGCCAGGCCTGCCGGACCCGCGTTTCCGCAAGCAGGGTTGCTCCAGGGTCGAAGCCGCATCGCGGCGCCATGAAACCCGCAACGCGCGACGCATCGTTGAAGCCGCAGCATCAACCGCCAGGAGTGCCACATGAAAGCAATCGTCGCTGCGTTGATCGACTGGCCCGAACAGCTTGCCGAACACCTGGCGTGGCTGGGGCCGCTGCTCGCCCGCATCACCGTCGGCTGGGTCTTCCTCTGGGCGGGTTGGGGCAAGCTTGGCGCGCTGCCGCAGGTGATCGGGAATTTCCGGGATTGGGGCGTGTCGATGCCGGAAATCCTCGCACCCTTCGTTTCCGGCCTGGAATTCGTCGGCGGCATCATGTTGCTGCTTGGCTTGTTCACGCGCATCTTCTCCGCGCTGCTGATCGTGGTCATGATCGTCGCGATCAAATCGGCATTCTGGGATCAGGTCGATTCGCTTGAATACCTGCTCGGCTTGAGCGAGTTTGCCTATCTGGCGGTCTTCCTCTGGCTGGCAACGGCGGGCGCGGGCGCGGCCTCGCTGGATCATCTGCTGCAGCATCATTTCGGGCGCCGTCGCCAATGACGGAATCCGGAAACACCCCTGCCATTGAAAGGAAAATGTTGCCGGCGGGGTCTCCTGTCCGGCACGTGGCCACCTCTGATTCCACCGGCACGTGCCAGGACAACGCAACAGCTCAACTCAATCCAACCTCTTGGAGAACAACTACATGAATACCATCAGCGCAGGAATTTCAGGGTTCAGCCTGGCTTTGGTCGCGGCAAGCCTGGCCAGTCTTTCCGGACATGCCAACGCCTCGTCAGAGGCAGCGGCCAAGGCCGAAACGGGCCATTGCATGGGCGTGAATGCCTGCAAGGGACACAACGGCTGCAAGACGGCCGCCAACGCCTGCAAGGGCCATGGTGGCTGCAAGGGCCAGGGCTTCGTCGCGACCAGTGCCGGCGCATGTGCGAATCTCGGCGGCAAGATGGACAGTGCCGGCGGCATGATGGCGAGCGAGCAAGCCGAAAACGTGAAATGTTGGGGCGTCAACGCCTGCAAGGGCCACAACGACTGCAAGACGGCCGCCAACGACTGCAAGGGCATGGGCAGCTGCAAGGGCCAGGGCTTTGTCGCGATTCCCGCCGGCACCTGTGCCGATGTGGGCGGCACGACCAAGTCGTAATGATCGAGCGCGCCGGAATCGCGCGCAGGTCGACGCCCGAGGTTCGTGCTTCGGGCGTTCGACCGTGGCATGGCTATGGCCTGGGCTTGCGCAGCGAGCACTTTGATGCCGTGCTGGATGAGCATCCAGCGGTCGACTGGTTCGAGATCATCTCGGAAAACTTCATGGTCGCCGGGGGCAAGCCGCGCCACTATCTCGATCAGGTGCGTTCGCGCTATCCGCTGGCCATGCATGGCGTGTCCCTGTCGATCGGCAGCACCGATCCGCTTGACCTGGACTATCTGCGCGAATTGAAGCAGCTTGCCCGGCATGTTGAGCCGATCTGGATTTCCGATCATCTGTGCTGGACGGGAAATGGCGGAATCAACAGCCACGACCTGCTGCCCCTGCCCTATACCGGGGAAGCGATTGCGCATGTCGTTGCCCGGCTGCAGCAGGTGCAGGAATTCCTCGGGCGCGAAATCCTCATCGAGAATGTGTCTACTTATGTCGGCTTTGCCAATGCCGAGATGGACGAAGCGGCGTTCCTCGGCGAGATTGCGCGTCGCAGCGGCTGCCGCATCCTGCTGGACGTCAACAACATCTATGTCAGCTCGCGCAATCACGGCTTTGATGCCGATGCCTATGTCGCCGCGCTGCCGGCGGAAAGAATCTGGCAGATCCATCTGGCTGGCCACAGCGATTACGGCCATTACGTGATCGACACCCATGATCATCCGGTACGCGAGGAAGTCTGGGACTTGTATGCGCGCACCCTTGAACGGATCGGCGCGGTCACGACGATGATCGAGCGCGACGACCATTTACCGCCGCTGGCCGAACTTGTCGCCGAGCTGGATCATGCGCGACGCATCGGCAATCAGGTCGCGCAAAGCGCACCGGCGGTCTGCGCATGATTGCCCTGCATGCACTCGAAGAACGGCTGCTCGCGCATCTGCGCAAGGGTGCGGGATTTCCGCGCGAATGGTGCGCGCAGGGGCTGGTCGACAGCGATCTCGGGCTGTCCATTTACGCCAATGCCTACCACTCGCGCCTGCGCGAGGCGCTCGAAGCCGATCATGCGCAACTGGCGGCGTATCTGGGCGACGCGCTTTGGGCCGAATTCTGCGCCGGTTATATCGAGGCGCATCCCTCACGGGTGCGCTCGTTGCGCCATTTCGGCGTGCAGGTTCCCGCCTGGCTCGGTACGCACGCGCCGTTCACCGAACATCCGGAGATTGCCGAACTGGCGTTGTTCGAGCGCGAGTTGCTCGATGTTTTCGATGCCGCAGATGACAGGCGCATCGACTGGGCCGCGATGCAAGCGCTGGATGTTGCGGCGTGGCCGAGCGTGCGCCTCGGCTTCCACCCGAGCGTGTGCCTGCTGCCGACGCAAACCAATGCCGTCGAGATCTGGCGCGCCTTGAAGGAGACACAACCACCGCCTGCGGTGAGCCCATCGGCAACGCCGGCACGCCTGCTCTGGCGCGATGCGGAACGCGTTTCCAGATTCCGGCCGGTCGACGCGGACGAGTTGCTCGCCTTGCAGGAAATGGTTTCGGCACAGCAGGATTTCGCCGCGATGTGCGCAAGACTCGCAGGCGTGAAACCTGCCTCGGAAGTCCCGGCGCTGGCGATCGGTTTCCTCAGGCAGTGGTTCGATGAAGGAATCATCAGCCACCTGGAAATCGCGAGCGAACACGCTCCCGCACAGCGCTATGCGCAGCGCGACTGATGCCAACGAGGCAGCGAAAATGCTTGCGCCTTGACGCAACTCGACTTGCAAGCCGTGGCTTCAGCGTTGCGCGGTGTATCCGCCGGCAACGCCACGCGGACTGAATACCCATTGCCAGAGCTGGTCGCGGCGGGCGCGGAATGCGGCGGCGGAAACCGAGAGGTAGAAACGCCACATGCGTTGGAAGCGTTCGCCGTAACGAGCCGAAAGTTGCGGCCAGGCATGGTCGAAATTGGCGATCCACGCCATCAGCGTGCGGTCGTAGTCGGGGCCGAAGCCGTGCCAGTCCTCGATCACGAAATCCTTTTCCGCGGCCTTGCTGATCTGGCTCGCCGAAGGAATCATGGAGTTCGGGAAAATGTATTTTGCGATCCACGGGTCAGTGTGGTTCGACGAGGTGTTGGCACCAATCGAGTGCAACAGGGTCAGGCCATCGTCGGCCAGGCAACGCCGAACCACCGCGAAATAGCTGGCGTGGTTCCTGACACCGACATGCTCGAACATGCCAACGGAGAAGATCCGGTCGAAGCGCTCATCGAGTTCGCGGTAATCCTGCACGCGGATCTCGATCGGCAAGCCGCGGCAGAGTTCGCGGGCGAACTCTGCCTGCTCAATGGAAACGGTAACGCCGACGCCACTGACGCCGTGGCGTTCGGCGGCGAATTTCAGCGCTTCACCCCAACCGCATCCGATGTCGAGCACGTGCATGCCGGCGCGCAAGCCGAGCTTGCGGCAGATCAGGTCAAGTTTGTCGACCTGCGCGGCATCCAGTGTTTGCGCGGATTTCCAATAACCACAACTGTAGACAAGGCGTTGACCCAGCATGGCATGAAACAGGTCGTTGCCGAGATCGTAGTGGCGTTCGCCAACCTCGAACGCACGTCGTCCGCGTTGCAGGTTGCGCAGTTCGGCCTTGAGCCAGAGGCGCGCATCGTCGATTTTTGCGCTGCGTTCGTCGATATGCGCATTGAGCAGGCGGAAGAGGAAGGCATCCAGCGCCACGGCATCCCATTGCCCATCCATGTAGGACTCGCCGAGGCCGAGCGAGCCGTGCGCAATCACGCGCGCATAAAAGTCTTCGTCATGCACCTGGATGTCCCAGGGCGCATCTCCATTGATTTCCACCCTGCAATCGGCGAGCAGGGAGGTTACGCGGTTCTTCAGGCTGGCACGAGGCATTGTGCTGTCCTCATTGAGGCACGATCGCGCGGATGACGACGACGCCGAGCAGTGCCGCCAATATGGAGCCTGCGACATGCACGAAAACCAGCGCGCCGGCCCAGCCCCATTGCTGGCGGAGCAGGTGGTTGAGGGTCTCGCCGCTGAATGTCGAAAACGTGGTCAGTCCGCCGAGAAACCCGGTGGTGAGTGCGAGGCGCCACTCCAGCGGCAGGGTCTGGAATTGATCGATGGAGCCAATGACCAGGCCCATGAGGAAACCGCCAAGCACATTGGCGAGGAGCGTGCCGAGCGGAATCGCCGGGAAGATCGCATCGAGGGCGAGACCGAAGATCCAGCGGATCAAGGCGCCGATACCGGCACCGCCGGCAACCGCGATCGGTGAAAGCAGATTCATGGGCGTTCCCGGATCCCAGCCGCAGATGGCGCATTATGCCGAGCAAACCGCGTGGGCGCTGAATCAGCATGACTTGCCCCGGCCCAGCCCGTAGCATGCGCGACCTTGTCCTGTTGACGACATGACCCGCCATCGAGATGGTCGCCGCCCCCGCCAACCGTCGAAGCCTCGCCCCGCTGCTTGCCGGATTGGCGATGTTCGGGCCGTTCGCGATCGACACCATGTTTCCGGCGTTTCCGGCGATCGGCGCGCAGTTGCTGGCCAGCCCGGTCGCGATGCAGCAGACGCTGAGCGTGTACATGATCGCCTATGCGCTGATGTCCCTGCTGCACGGTCCGCTGTCGGACGCGCTTGGCCGACGCCGGGTGATCCTTGTCGGTGTGGCGGTGTTCACCGCCGCCTCGGTGGGTTGCGCATTGTCCACAAGCATCACCGAACTGCTTGCATACCGAGCCATGCAGGGCATGTCCGCAGGTGCCGGCATGATTGTCGGGCGCGCCATCATCCGCGATTGTTTCGACGGTGCCGCGGCGCAACGACTGATGTCCAGCGTATCGATGATTTTCGGCATCGCGCCGGCAATTGCGCCGATCATCGGCGGCTGGATCATCGCCTTTGCGCATTGGTCGATGATCTTCTGGTTTCTCGCCGCATTTGCAGGCCTGCTCTGGATTGCCTGTCTGGCCTTGCTGCCGGAAACCCATCCGCGTGAAAGCCGCAACGCCCTGTCCTTGCGCGCGATGGCGAAAACCTATGGATTGATCCTGCGCGATCCGGTGTTCCTGCCCCTGGTGTTTGCCGGCACACTCGGTTTCAACGCCTTGTTCGTCTACATTTCCTCGGCACCGGCTTTCGTCATCGGCCTGCTTGGACTGGATGCGCAACAGTTCGCCTGGTTGTTCATTCCGGCGATTGGCGGCCTCATGCTCGGCTCGTTCACCTCCGGCAGGCTCGCTGGCCGGGTCAGCGGCACGGCGACGATCCGCCTTGGCTATACGATCATGCTCGGCGCATCGGCATTCAACATCGCGACCACCTTGTTGCTGGCCCGGCCGATGGTGCCATGGTCGGTGCTGCCAATCGGCCTGCACGCGATCGGCATCGGCATCGCCTTCCCGACCCTGACCCTGAATCTGCTCGACCGTTTTCCGCGCCATCGCGGCGGCGCGTCGTCGATGCAGGCATTTTTCAGTCTGGTGATGAGCGCGATCCTGGCGGGCGTGGTTTCACCGCTGGTTTCAGGCAGTTCGCTGAAGCTCGCCCTGACCGCTGCCGCGATCACCGCGACCGGGTTCGTCGCCTGGCGCTTGTGCCGGGTCTTCGAGCGCCGGATCCCGGCGCAGGTCGATGTTCAGACCTGATCGGCGGGCGGCGCGTTGGTGCCGCCAAGGATTCCGCGCAGCAGGCTGAAAATTTCGTCCTTGGTGCCGACCACGTTGATCTGCGCTTCACGTGGGAAGTCCGTGCCGAGGTTGACCGCATAGGCGAGGCCCAGCTCGGTGCCGTCCTCGTCGATTCGATTGAAGGTTTCAATCTTGCCGACATAGGCGATGCGATTGGCATCGAGAAAACGTCCATCGGGAATCTTTACCCAGCGTTGCATGCGGTCACCTGTGCGTTTTGGTCGGAATCGCCAGCCACCCCGGAATACGGCCGGATGGCTGGCGATGATGCCATATCAGCCCTGCCAGCCGCAGTCCTTGCCGGCGTTCTGCTTTTCCAGCCAGCCGTAGAGGGGGGCGAAGTAGTCGATGATTGCGCTCGCGTCCATCTGCTCGCTGCCGGTCAGTTCCTTCAGCGTTTGCGGCCATGGCTGGCTGCCGCCCTTGCCGAGCATGGCCCAGAACTTTTCGCCGGCCTGCTTGTTGCCATACACCGAGCAGTCATGCAGAGGACCGTTGAATCCCGCCGCTTCGCACAAGGAGCGCTGGAACTGGAATTGCAGGATGTGGGCGAGGAAGTAGCGCATGTAGGGGGTATTTGCCGGCACGTGGTACTTCGCCCCGGGATCGAAATCCTCCTCCGTGCGGGCGACCGGTGCCGAGACGCCCTGGTATTTCTGGCGCAGTTGCCACCATGCGGCGTTGTAGTTCTGCGCGGCGATCGAGCCGTCGAAGACGCCCCAGCGCCATTCGTCGATCAGCTTGCCGAAGGGCAGGAAGGCGATCTTCTCCAGCGCCAGTTGCATCTGCGCATTGATCACCGCTTTCTCGTTGTCCCTGGGGATGCCTGCCAGACCGATCTGATGCAGGTAAGCCGGGGTCAGGTTGAGCTGTACGGTATCGCCGATGGCTTCGTGGAAGCCATCATGCGCGCCAGTCTGGAACAGTGGCGGCAGCTTGTTGTAGGCGAGGTAGTAATAGATGTGCCCCAGCTCGTGGTAGATCGTGCGGAAATCCTCTTCCGTCGGGGTGATGCACATCTTGATGCGCACGTCGCCTTCGAGGTTGGTGTCCCAGGCGCTGGCGTGGCAGACCACGTCGCGATCACGCGGGCGCACGAACTGCGAGCGCTCGAAGAACGAGGCGGGCAGGGCCGGCATGCCGAGCGACCGGTAGAAATCCTCGGCACTGCGAACCATTTTTTCCGGCGTGTATTTCTGCTTTTTGAGTGCCTTGGTCACATCGACGCCGCTGATGCCGGGATAGGGTTGCACCAGCGGATACAGCGCCGACCAGTCCTGTGCCCACATGTTGCCGGTAACATGTGCCGGGATCGTGCCGTCCTTGGGCATCTTGCCCGGATATTTTTCCTCGAGCCTGCCGCGCACATAGCACTGCAGTTGCGAGTACAGCGGCTTGACCTGGCCCCACAGGCGATCGGTTTCCGCGCGCAGGGCAGCGGGATCCATGTCGTAGCCGGATCGCCAGGCCTGGCCGGCATCGGCATAGCCGGTGTCGCGTGCGCCTTCGTTGAGCAATTCCGCGAAGCGCTGATAGTCAGCGCGCATCCCGCGTCCGACTGAATGCCAACCCTGCCAGGCTTCCAGATCCTCGTTCCAGTCTCGACTGTCCGCGAGAACCTCGGACAACTGGTTGAGGTTCCGGCAGGTCGCCGGATCCGCCGGGTCCTTGCAGGATTTGCCGGAGCCGTAGGCCGCCCCGAGTCGGGAAGCGAGGGTGGCCATCTCGGCCAGGTGCGCCGGATCCTTTGGCGTCGGCATCGCGCTCTGGCGCTTGAGCATCTCGATGCCGCGCGCGCTTTCGGCGCTGATTCCGCTCACGCCATCGAAGCGGTGCGAGGCATCGATGGCGTTTTTCAGGCGGATCAGGCTGCGTTCGCTGGACTTCGCCTCAAGCACGCCGGTATCCGCCGTGATGTAGGTCGCCGCCACCCACTGCGCGGCGGCATCCTCGACATAGTGATCGCGGATTTCCTGGTTCACGCCGGCGACGAATGCGTCGGCGTCGGCTGCGTGCACCGCTTCCGTTGCTGCCGGGGCGATCGTTTCAGTACGTGTTGGCTGGGCACCGCAGCCCAGCAGGATCAAGCTGCCAACAACGGTTGGCACAAGCACTGCAAGTTTCATCAGGCATCTCCACGAATCGAAAGCGGAGGCTAGCCTTGGCCGTGGCGCCGGCGCAACCGATGCGGGGGCGCTCCCATCGAACATGCGGGCGGGCGGCCAGCGACGAAGCCGTGGCGTGGGCGGGCGTGATCGCTTCGAAGGAGTGACGTCGCGCGCCGTGACGTGGCAACCCGGGCATGCGTGAATCGTCCGGCTCCCGACGGAGAGGTCAATCGGCACATGGACCGAACGACGGGCCGCAAGTACCATCGGCGTGATTCGCCATTCGGTGGATCTTCCGGGGATCAACATGAAATCTGCGTACGTTGCGAGCGTTATCACCTTGGCATTGGCGGTGGCGGGCGGATTGTTCGCCTTGTCCTCGCACGAAGTACAGGATTCCGACAGCGTTGGCCCATGGGCCAAGCCCATCGCCGGCGACTACTGGGCGCATCGCGTTGCCTATCCGACCATGAATTTCAGTCCTGCCTGGTATGAGGAGGCGAAGCCGGCCGACCGGCAGATGACTGCCCGGGTCCCCGCTGGCGACAAGAGCTACCAGCGCTCGGCGCAATCGCCCCTGACCCTGACCCCGGATGGCTGGACCTTTCTCGGTCCATCGCCCTTGCTCAACGCGGGAACCAAGGTCGCAGGCCGGGTCAACGTCATCGCCGTCGACCCGGATGGTCCGGACATCGATGGCCTGTACACGGTTTACGCGGCTTCCGACGGCGGCGGGCTGTGGAAATCGACCAATTGCTGCAGCGCCAACACGACCTGGCGCAATGTCACCGACGATCGTGCAATCGCCAGCACGGCGATTGGCGAAATCCATATCGTGCCTAGCGATCCGAATGTGATTTACCTCGGTACCGGCGATCTTCGCTACGGTTCATTCTCTTTTGGTTCGTCCGGCGTGCTCAAAAGCGTGGACAAGGGCGAGACCTGGAGCGTGCTTGGCGAGGACGTGTTCAATCCGCACTATCCGCCATCCGCGGGGCTTGGCTTCCCGCAATACCAGGCGGTCGGCAAGATCAGGACCAATCCGAACGACCTCGACACGATCATCGTCGGCACCAAGACCGGCCTGTTTGTTTCCAACAATGCCGGCGTCGACTGGACCGGGCCCTGCTACACGAACAGCCACCTCGACCAGCGCCAGGACATTACCGGCTTGATCGTGCAGGACGCCGGTGGCGGTGCGACGCGCGTCTTCGCTGCCGTCGGCACGCGTGGCAATCCGACGACCGTGCAGCCTGACCTGGCCAACCTCGGTGCGAATGGCGTGTACCGGGCCACCTTGCCGGCCAGTGGTTGCCCGGCAACGACCGACTGGACCCTGCTCGACAACGGCTGGCCGGCCGGAACCGGCAATGGCAACCCTGCCGGCAAGAACCTGGGTCGCCTCGAACTGGCCGATTCCGCAAGCAACCCGGACATCCTCTACGCGATGGGCTCGAATGCTTCCACCAGCGCCGTGCTGGGTGTCTGGCGGAGCAATGATGGCGGCAACACCTGGGTCCAGCGCGCGACCAGCTCAGGCGTGCAAGCGGGGGGCTGCAACAATGCCGCCGGCGGTGGCAGCCAGATGTGGTACGACGCCGGCCTGACGGTGTACCCCGGCAATCCCGAGATCGTCCTGCTCAGCGGCGTCGACATGTACCGCTCCACCAACGGCGGCACCACATTCCAGGACATCACCTGCGGTTACGGCGGCGGCAACGTGCATGTCGATCACCATGCCCGCGCGTTCCTGCCCAATGCGTTCGGCGGCCATGACGCCAACAAGGTGCTCAGCGGCAGTGACGGTGGCGTGTTCTACACCGCGAATGCGCAGTTTGGCAGCGGTGGTTCGTCGACAGCCAACCGACCAACCTTCATTTCGCTCAACCAGACGATCGGCTCGATCGAGCTCTATTCCGGCGACATCACGGCGAATTTCGCCACCGCACCCTCGCCGGGGGCCAGCGCCGGCGCGCAGGACAATGGCAGCGATGCGGTGCGCTGGAGCAATACCAATCCTGCCGCCGTGCAATGGAACGTGAGGCTCGGCGGCGACGGCATCTACACACGCATCGAGCCGGTCAACGAGCAGCGCTGGTATTTTTCATCACAGAATGGAAATCTTGTTGTTTCCCAGACCGGGATCAATGGTGGCACGACGTCAGCCAATTCCGGCTGGGGTGGTGACACGCTGAGTTTCGTCATGCCGATCGAGATCTATCGCTACGGTGCGCTTGATGTCGCTGGCAGCGGTTGTTCCTCATCCATCGGTTGCAGTTACATGCTGGGTGGGACCAATCGCGTCTGGGAAACGCTGGTTGGCGGAATCCCCGGCAGCAGCTGGTATGCGAACAGCCCGAACCTGACCAAGGGCACCTTGAACGATCGATCCTTCATCAATCAGCTTGCGCATGCGACGAAGACTCCCAGCGTGGTCATTGCCGGAACCAACGACGGCAATGTCCAGGTCGGTTTCGGCATGAACCAGGGCACGGCGGGTTCGGCAAGCTGGGTCAACCTCACTGCGGCCAATGCCGTGTTGCCGAATCGTCCGGTCATGGATGTGGCGATCGACGTCGCCGATGCCGCCAATCCGGCGGCGAGCGCGACCGGCTATGCGGCGCTCGGCGGATTCGACCAGAACACGCCGGCGACGCCCGGTCACGTCTACCAGGTCAGTTGCCAGAGCAGCTGCGCGACATTCAGCTGGCGCAATGTCAGCGGCAACTTGCCGAATATTCCGGTGAACGCGATCGCGGTCAACCCGAACATGCCAAACCAGGTGTTTGCCGGCAGCGACTGGGGCCTTTACTACACCGATGATGTCAGCGCGGTTTCACCTGTCTGGTACCGGTTCGAGAACGGTCTGCCCCGCGTGATGATCTGGGACATGGCAATTGACCGGGGTTTCAGCACCTTGGCCGTGTTCACCCGCGGGCGTGGTGCCTGGGCCTGGCCGTTGCCGAGTGGCCCGATCGACCTGATTTTCCGCGATGGGTTCGAGGTGCCCTGAAGTGCCATCTGGAGCGCGTCGCCAGATCCATCAAAGCTGGTCGGTGCGCAGGGAGTTGCGCTGATCGCGCGGGCTTTGGCGGACGCGCGAGTCCTGGCTCATGGCGCCGGCAGCAGTGAATGCGCCTCAAGCCAATCGCGCGCGTCGTCCGCATCGTTCTCGAACCAGGCGCGCGCGGAGCCGAGGCGGAAGGTGTAACCCCATGCGTCCATGTCCGTCATCAGGCGCTCGCGGCCGACACCGGGCAAGGAATCGGCAAGGAGGATCTGCAGATAGCAGGCGGCATCCTCTTCGGCGATCGAATCGGTGGCATCGGTATGCACCTGCGCACGCCGTTCCACCGGCAGCACGATCAGGTGACAGGCTTCATGCAGCAAGGAATGCAGCGGCGTGTCGCTGCGCGCGAACACCGTCGAGCCGATCAGGCCGGCCTCGGTTTCGCCCCAGTAGCTGCCCGGGATGGTCTCGCCCTCGGCAATGTGTTCGAGCTGCAAGGCATATCGATGGAGCAGGTTGCGGATGACCTGCTCATCGACATCGGCAAGGCGCAGCATCGATGCTCAGCCATTGCCGAGTGCGGCATTGGCTTTTTCGGGCAGGGCGACCGAGAGTTCCAGCACCTCGTGTTCGCCATCCCGTTCGACACTGATCAGCACGGCATCGGGATCGACGTTGACGTATTTCTTGATGACTTCGAGGATTTCACGGCGCAGGGTCGGCAGGTAATCCGGGCTGTCGCGCTGGGCGCGCTCCTGCGCGACGATGATGCGCAGGCGTTCCTTGGCGACGTTGGCGGTGTTCTTCGGCTTGTTCTTGAAGAAGTCGAGGATTCCCATGCTCAGCTCCTGAAAAGTCGTGACAGCAGGCCTTTCTTCTGCGCATCGATGAAGCGCAGCGGCCTGTTTTCACCGAGCAGGCGTGCTACCGCATCGTCATAGGCGAGACCGGCGTTCGAAGTCTCATCGAGAATGACCGGGACACCGGCATTGGATGCGGCGAGCACGCCTTCGGATTCGGGAATGACGCCGATCACCTCGATGCCGAGGATTTCCTGCACGTCGGCGATGCTCATCATGTCGCCCGACTCGACCCGGTTCGGGTTGTAGCGGGTCAGCAGGAGATTTTGTTCGACGGCGCCGTTGCCGAGTTCGGCGCGGCGGGTCTTGCTTGCGAGCAGGCCGAGGATGCGGTCGGAATCGCGTACGCTGGAAACCTCGGGATTGACCACGACCACGGCGCGATCGGCAAAGTACATGGCCAGGGCCGCACCTTTTTCGATGCCGGCCGGCGAATCGCAGATGACGAAATCAAAACCGTCTTCGGCAAGCTCTTTCAGCACCTTGTCGACACCGTCCCTGGACAGGGCATCCTTGTCGCGGGTTTGCGATGCCGCAAGGATGAACAGCGAGTCGTAGCGCTTGTCCTTGATCAGCGCCTGCTTGAGCGTGCATTCGCCATTGATGACATTGACGAAGTCATAGACGACGCGACGTTCGCAACCCATGATCAGGTCGAGATTGCGTAAACCGACATCGAAATCGATGACGGCGACTTTCTTTCCGCGCTTGGCCAGACCGACGGCCAGCGACGCGCTCGTCGTGGTCTTGCCCACTCCGCCCTTGCCGGACGTGACAACGATGATCTCAGTCAATGTCCCAACTCCCGTGGCTCTTGTTGATTCCGCCGTCAGCCGAGCCTGGCCAGCAGCAGTTTTTCCCCCTCCAGCCAGGCCTGCACGGGTTTGCCGCGCAAGTCTTGCGGAAGATCCTCGAATACCCGGTACCGCCCGGCGATGGAAACCAGTTCGGCATGGAATTCCTGACAATAGATGCGCGCGCTCTCATCGCCTTGTGCACCGGCCAGGGCGCGACCGCGCAGTGCGCCGTAAATGTGTATCGAGCCGTCCGCGATCACTTCGGCACCGTTGGCGACCAGTTTGGTCACCACCAGGTCGCTGCCGCGCGCATAGACCTGCTGGCCAGAACGCACCGGGCTGTCCTGGTGCAGACCCGATGCACGCGCATGGCTCGCCGGGACCGGTGTCGGCGTGTCCACCGGCACCGGCGTCGGCTCCGCTGCCGATGTGGATGGCGGTGTGACCATCGGTTCGCCGGCACGCTCGAAAGCGGCGCGGAATTTCGCGAACAGCGGAAGGTCGAGCGCGCGCGCGAGTTCCTCGTTCTCGGTTGTTCCGTAAGACAGGCCGACCGGCAGCATGCCGGCGGCACGGATTCGACCAAACAGGCCGCGCACTTCGTCCGCCGTCGGCAGGCCGGGCAGGTGGCTCAGGTCGAGTATTACCGGCGTGCGCAGGAAGAGCTGCGGCGCACTGTTCACCTTGGCCTGCAGTTCGGCGGACATCGCATCCGCGTGCAGACGCTTCAGGCGCAGGTTGGCGACGCCGACCTGGCCGAACTTGAGTTCGGATGCCGGTTCGATGGACTTCGCGGATTCGCTCATCGGTCGCGATCAACTGCCGGTGGCACGCGCACCGCGCTCGCCGACCCTTGCTTCGGTGCGCTCGGCAAGCCAGGGCAGGTCGGGCAATTCGCCGCTACCGGCCGTCAGGTAGGTGTCCCGCACGAATTCGTGGCTGCACAGTGCCTTGGCCAGCAAGCTGACCGTGCGGCCGACGCCAGGCATGACCTGCTGGCCGACTTCGTTGAAGCCGTAGGTGCCATGGAAAAGCACGGCGACATCGTCACGTGGCTCCAGGAAAACCTCGCAGGCAAGCAGCGGAACGCGCACTTCGGCGTAGCTGGTCACGTCGCAATAGAAGATCCGGCCCAGACCAAGGCCGCGATACGGTTCGGCGATGACGATGCGATCGATGTAGACAAACTCCGGATAGCGCTCGCGAAACCAGAGGAAGTTCGGACTTGCATAGGCCGCCGTTTCACGCAATGCAATGAGGAAGCCGGCAATCACGCCATCGACTTCGGCCACGCGGAAATAGGATGCATGGTTGAAAAACCAGCGCATGCGACTGGAATCCAGAGCCAGGATGCGCGGACCGACGGCGTTGTTGAGTGCGAGCACGGAATCGAGCTCGTGCTCGCGCACGTCGCGAATTACTAGGGTCATGCCTTGAACCACTCCAGCGGAATATTCTGACCTTGCCGATTCATTCGGCACGGAGTGTGGATTATCGCATGCGGTCGATCCACGGACCATTAAATAAGCGTGGAGGTCCTGTCTTCAGCCTTCCCGCGCCCAGGCGGGCAGCTCCGATCGCCTGCGCTGGCAATGACTTCGGACAGGTTGCGGGCGTGTCCGACCAGCTTATGATGAGGTCATGCCGACGCCGCATTTCAACCATATCCGCCTGTTGCGCTATGCCAGCCTGTTCACCTACGCCTGCGTGGGTATCCCGCTGTTGCAGTACGACACGGTGGTCGCCGACATGCTCGATCGGGGGCGGCCGGCCTGGTTCTACGATGTCTGGCTGGGCAGCTACCTGGCATTCGGCCTGGTCTTCTGGTTTCTCACCCACGACCTGGGTTCGCGCAATGCTTCGGGATTGCGCCGACTCGTGCAGGTTGCCTCGTTGCTCCTGCTCAATCTGCTCGCCATTGCCGTGGGCTGGCTCAGCCAAAGCGGCCTGTGCGCCTTGCTGCTGGTCGTGGTGTCTGTCGCCTTGCCGTGGATCCTCGGCCTGCGTGTCGGCGTGGCCTGGATGATCCTGCAGAATTTCTCGTTGTTGCCGTTGTTTGCGAGCTGGCCGAACTATTCGGTGAGCCTGGCTGCCTGGCAGGCGATCATGTACCTCGGCATTTCCGCGACGACGTTCGTGACTTCGCTGATTGCCAGGCAACAAGCCGAGGCGCGCGAGGATCAGCGCCGGCTGAATGCCGAATTGCGGGCAACCCGCGCCCTGCTGGCGGAATCCAGTCGACTGGGCGAGCGCATGCGCATTTCACGCGAATTGCACGATCTGGTCGGCCATCATTTGACCGCGCTGAGCCTCAACCTGGAAGTTGCCAGCCATCTGGTCAGCGGGCAGGCGCACGAGCATGTGCGCCAGGCGCAGTCGGTGGCGCGCCTGCTGCTCAGTGATGTACGCGAAGTCGTCAGCCAGCTTCGCGAGCACGACAGCATTGATTTGACGGCCGCCCTGGAAGCTCTGACTGAAGGCGTGCCCGGGCTCGACATCCACCTGCAGTTGCCGCCGCGCTTCACTGTCGATGATCCGCGCCGTGCGCAACTCCTGTTGCGCTGCGCGCAGGAAATCATCACCAACGCGGTGCGTCACGCCAATGCACGCAATCTCTGGCTGAGCTTCGAGCGTACCGAGGACAGCCGGCTCGCCATCCATGCCCGCGACGATGGTCGCGGCGTGATCCAGCTCAAGCCGGGCAATGGCTTGACCGGCATGCGCGAACGCCTTTCGCAATTCGGCGGCCAACTCGATATCGTCACTTCACGCGATCAGGGATTCGCCCTTGATGCCTGGCTGCCCCTGGAGGCAACACCATGATTTCCGTATGCCTGGTCGATGACCAGACCCTGGTTCGCCAGGGCATTCGCTCGCTGCTTGAATTGTCCGATTCCATCCGTGTCGTCGCCGAGGCGGTGGATGGCGCCCAGGCCGTGCAACTGATCCCTGAAGTCGCGCCGGACGTTGTTCTGCTGGACATGCGCATGCCCGGCATGTCCGGCCTCGATGTGCTCAACGCCCTCGGCAGCAGCGGCAAGTTGCCGCCGACGATCATCCTGACCACGTTCGATGACGAACAACTGGTCCTGTCCGGCTTGAAAGCGGGCGCACGTGGTTACCTGCTCAAGGATGTATCACTCGATCAGCTGGTTGATGCGGTCAAGGTGGTTGCCGGAGGCGGCTCGCTGGTCGCGCCCATGGTGACCCAGCGCCTGCTGTCCGGGCTCGAGCGCATGCACAACGATTTCACCAGCCTTGACCGCCCGGATCCGCTGACCGAGCGGGAAACCGAGATCCTGCGCCTGATGGCCGGCGGTTACAGCAACAAGGAAATCGCCAATTCGCTCGGGGTTGCCGAGGGCACGGTGAAGAATCATGTCTCCAACATCCTCTCGAAACTGGGCGTGCGCGACCGTACCCGCGCCGTCCTCAAGGCCTTCGAGCTCGGCATAGTCTGAGCATCCCTTTCAGGCCGGAATCGTGGTTCGGGTCGTAGCCATCGGGGCCAAGACTCAAGTACCATGGCCGGTCTGAGCCATGCGGATCGGGGAGGATCGATCCGTGGGCACCCAACCGCCGGGCCGGGCGATCCATCGCGTTGCAGGCGTTGGGCCGGCTGGAAGTTGCACCGGTTGTCTATCAAACGCTGGAGAGGTCCGGAATGACGCGTGTTCTCGAATTGCTGGTTTCCTTGCTGATCGTCGCCGCGCTGGTCGTCGGGGTCGGTGCGTTGTTGCCTGACCATGGGCATGTCGAGCGAACGGTCGAGGTGTCCAGCCCCGTGCGCCAGATCTTCGATGCGGCCAATACCCTGCGTCGATTCCCGGAATGGTCGCCCGAGCGCCGACTCGACCCGCAGTTGCACATGACCTATGACGGCAAGCGCAACGGCCCGGGTGCGGTCGTCAACTGGAATGGCAATGAAACCGTTGGCAAGGGCAAGCTGGAGATCGTCTCTTCCGACGAAGACAGCCAGGTCAGGATGGCCGTCGAGAACGACTTCACCGGGACGAACAAGTTCTACACGATCACCTTGAACCCCTCCGAGAACGGCAAGACCACGAAGATCGTCTGGGCCTACGACGTCGATTACGGCTGGGATCTGAAATCGCGCTATGCAGGGCTGTACATCCACGGCAAGCCGGACGCCAACGTGCAGACCGCCGTGTCGAACTTCGCCAACATGCTCGCCTCGTTCCCGAACGTGGATTACAAGGACCAGGACATCCAGCCGGTCGAGGTGACTGGCGTTCCGCTCCTGTTCGTGTCAACAAAATCGCCACGCACGCTGGACGAGGTTGCCGATGTCACCCTCACCGCGGTGACCCAGATCGAAGAAGTGATGAAGAAGACCGGTCTGACCCAGGCTGGGCCGGTGCGCACGATCACGACCAACTGGGGCGACGAGAACTACGTGTTTGATGTTGCCATCCCGGTCAGCGCGGCCGAATTCACGCTGGACGGAAACACCTACACGATCACCACGCCGGTGGTTTCCGAAACCGTCGAGGAATTGTCCGATGCCGAGCCTGCTGCGGAATTGAAGGCCGGTGATCACGACGAGGATGGCAACCTGATCGTCGATGGCAAGGTCAAGGCCAGGCTCAGCTACAGCGGACTTGCCCTGGTGACCGAGTACGCCGGGAGTCCGGCAGCGCTGCCGCTGCTGCGCCTGCAGGAGAAGGCGTTTGCCGAGACCCACGGCTATCTCTACAGCGAGATGAACGGTGGCCGCTTCTGGGACGAGATCAGCGCGACCAGCGAAGAAGGCGAGAACACCTACAAGGTCTACCTGCCGGTCGAACCCTGATCGCTGGCAGGCAATGAATCCCTGAAACGGGTGGGTCGCAAGACCCACCCGTTTTGTTATGGCCATGGATGGCCTGTATGCCTGCAACGCAGGAGCAGTTGCCGGCGATGCCATGGATGGCCTGTATGCCTGCAACGCAGGACGACTGCATGGATGCAGGAGGTACGCCTCCAAGGATGGAGGCGGTTGAGCCCTGTCGGGAACAAGGGCCGAGAGCAACGCAGAAGCAGTTGCCGAGCAGTTGCAGGCGATGGCATGGAGGGCCTGCATGCCCGCAACGCGCAGGCATGGGTGCCCGCCAGCCACGACTACCGTGCCCGGGCCGGTTCGCTGTACTCGACGCGGGTGATCACGCAGCGGCGCAGCCCCTGCGGAGTCTGCACCTCGAATTCGTCATCAACGCGGCGCTTGAGTGCGGCACGCGCGAATGGGGCGTCAATGCTGATCCAGCCGCGTGCCGCGTCCGTTTCATCGGCACCGACGATGCGGTAGTCATGCGTGCTGCCGTCCTCGTCCTCGACCGAAAACCAGGCCCCGAAATACACCGCCGAGGCATCCGTCGGTGGCCCGTGTGCGGGACGCAGGGCGGGGATGCGCTTGCCGAGGTAACGCACGCGACGATCAATTTCCGCCAACTGCTTCTTGCGATAGATGTACTCGGCATTTTCAGAGCGATCGCCTTCTGCCGCGGCCGCACTCAACGCACCCACCACCTCGGGGCGACGCACATTCCAGAGTTCGTCAAGCTCGGCTCGCAGGCGCTCGAGTCCCGCCGCCGTGATCAGCGGCGAGGATGCTTCTGCCGGGGGACGCCAGCGGCTCATGCGGGCCGGATTCAGCGGCCCTTGAAGATGCCGCCCAGCACGCCGCGCATGATCGAGCGGCTGATCTGTCCGCCGGCATTGCGTGCGGCCGATTTGGCCATGGCTTCCAGCATGCCCTGGCGACGACCGGTGCCGAAGAGCATGCCACTGACCTTGTCCATGAGGCCGCCACCTGCCTCCGCCGGAGCCTGGCCCGCGCCCCGGCTTGCCGGTGCCGGCGCCGCGGCGGCCTCTGCCTCGGCACGCGCGGCGAGTTTCTCGAATGCGGATTCGCGGTCGATTTCGGTGTCGTACTTTCCGCCAACAGGGGATCGGGAACGAATGGTTGCCCGCTCCTCGTCCGTGATCGTGCCGATGCGACAGCCCGGGGACGCGATCAGTGTTCGCTGCACCGGCAAGGGAATGCCGCGATCCTGCAGCGTGGTCACCAGGGCCTCGCCGACGCCGAGTTGGGTGATCACTGCGACCACATCGACTTTCGGGTTTGGCGGGAAAGTCTCCGCTGCCGCGCGCACGGCCTTCTGGTCGCGCGGCGTAAAGGCGCGCAAGGCATGCTGGACACGATTGCCCAACTGGCCAAGCACCACTTGCGGCACGTCGTCGGGATTCTGCGAACAGAAATAGACACCGACC
>Ga0209170_1000227_pt1 | contig 26825 bp, 25 predicted proteins | sample KloWWTKNB14_bulk_FD_187178 | JGI IMG/M metagenome (GOLD analysis project Ga0209170, IMG submission 187178) | Active sludge microbial communities from Klosterneuburg, Austria, studying microevolution and ecology of nitrifiers - Klosterneuburg... | ecosystem: Engineered > WWTP > Aerobic digester >...
CAGGAGTGAAGCAATTGCCACTAAAAGCAAGGTTTGGTGTTTATGTAGCGTACAAATATTACCTATCCTTATTCAGGAAAATTAAAAAAGTAAAACCTGCAAGGATTATGGAAACAAGAGTTAGAATTCCTAATTATAAAAAGGCGATGATTATTTTCAGAGCCGGTGTTAAAAATCAGTTGCGGTTAATATGATGAATAGAGAAGAAGTGATATTAGTTGATATAAATGATAATCCAACAGGCGTTGCAGATAAAATGTCTGCACATCTCGAAGGGAAGCTGCATAGAGCTTTTAGTATTTTTATTTTTAATACGGAAGGTAAGATGCTGCTGCAACGAAGAGCTTTGTCCAAGTACCATAGTGGTGGACTGTGGACCAATGCATGTTGTAGTCATCCTTTGCCAGAAGAAAATACACTTGCAGCAGCTTCCAGAAGATTAAAAGAAGAGTTGGGTTTTGAAACTGCGATTGAAAAGATTTTCGATTTTGTATATAAAGCTGAATTTGAAAACGGACTGACGGAATACGAATTTGATCATGTATTTGCAGGTGAATTTGATGGAGCAATAAATTTTAATAAAGAAGAGGTTATGGAAATGAGTGTTGAAAGTATTTCTTCTATTAAGGAATCGATGAGTGCAGCACCAGAGAATTATACAGCCTGGTTTCAAATAGCTTTTCCAAAAGTAGAAGCTTGGTGGAATGAACAAATTAAAAACAAAGTTGCCTGAAGCTATTAATTTTGTAAAATGATTGTTGTATTATTTATATTGGTATTGTTGGCAACCTTTCTTGTTATGGAAGGAGTAACTTGGTGTACGCATAGATTTGTGATGCATGGCTTTCTTTGGATATTGCACAAAGATCATCATCAGGTAGAACCTGGTTTTTTTGAAAAGAATGATGCGTTCTTTGTCATTTTTGCAATTCCAAGCATGTTGCTTATTTTTTTCGGAACTTTTGATCATGTTTGGTGGATGCAGGCAATCGGCTTTGGCATTATGGCGTATGGCTTTGCCTATTTCATGGTTCATGATGTAATTATACACCAACGTTTTAAATGGTTTACCCGTAGCAACAATACATATGTAAGAGCTATCCGCTGGGCACATAAGATGCACCATAAACATCTTAATAAACATCAAGGTGAAAGTTTTGGGATGTTATATGTACATAAAAAGTACTGGGAAAAAATTCGAAGGGACAAAAAATTAATGGCGGGTAAAGTCAAGGTGGCGTATAACCCAATGACAGACCAAGTAGAAAATTAGGCAGCAAACTTTCCTTGTGATGTTGAAAAATTCAAACTACTTTTTTTTGCAATAAGTCTAGCCAAAAGTGTATGACCAAACTTATTCAGGTAAGATGATTCAATAAAAAATCTTTTCTTTTTCTTTATCGAATTTAACAGGTTGACGTAAGTTGTGTTGTTTGCTTCTGAAAAAATCTTTTTCATTTCTTGCCCCCTCATGATCTTTACTTTGTCTTGGTATTTGCTGTTGCAGGGAACTGGCGATAAAATAATAAAGTGTTTTTCAGGATTGTTATCAATAATAGTTTTAATACTTGTAAAATATTTTTTATTACTCTTGTTTTTAATGAATGAAAGCATTGAAAGTTGAACTAATTGGATAAATGATAATCTGATATGTGTTGAACTATATCTTTTTATCATGTCGTCAGGTTGTAAAACTATAATCTCGGGGTTGTAATAGTCAATTTGCTCTTGTAAGGCTTTGCCTGATTCTTCCAATCCAGCGTTACTTAGTTTGGCAAGACATTGATAACCGGTTTGTCTGGTTAGGAGATTTATGTAAGAGAAATCTTCTCCTACATAACTACCGTCAATGTTATTTCCGCATATAGCGATAAACGAGTTTGGGATACTAGACTCTTTCAATAGATTTGGATTTAGAATGCTAAAGTATATTTATTTGCATCTTTTTTATAGAGCACTAATACTGATTTTTAAGACGTAGTTTCACGAAGTTTTTTTACTATCCTAAAGCTATTTTAATATATTTCAGTTACTTATGACTATTAGGTCTCATTTCGATTTTATTTTTCTGGGTGCCGGCTGTGCTTCGCTTAGCCTATTACTAAGGCTTATTCGTTCTGAAAAATTTGGCGATAAAAAAATCTTATTGATTGACAAGGATGCCAAAAAAAGCAATGATCGTACCTGGTGTTTCTGGGAAAAGGAGAATGGATTTTTTGATGAAATTGTTTTCAGAAAATGGAACACTATCTCTTTTTTGAGTGATGATTATAATGCTGACATGAAAATTGCTCCCTATCAATATAAAATGATACGTGGGATTGATTTTTACGAATATTGTTTTAAGGAGATTTCGAAACATCGAAATATTGAGTTTGTGCAAGCCAATATTGATGAGTGGGATTACCAAGAGAAATTGCTTTCAATAAAGCTGAACGATGCCGAATATCGTTTTGATAATACAATTCTTTTTAGTTCTATTTATAAAGATAATAGTAAGGGCAAAAAAGTAATCAAGTTATTGCAGCATTTTAAAGGATGGATTATTGAAACCCAGAAATCTTCTTTTGATACGCAAAAAGCAACGATGATGGATTTTAGGATAAATCAAGATAATGGAACCAGCTTTGTATATGTACTTCCTTTTGATGAAAAAACAGCTCTTGTAGAATATACTTTGTTTACAAAACAATTATTGGAACCGGAAGAATATGATGAGCAGCTAAAAAATTATATAAAGAGCTTTCTAGGCATTGAACATTATAAAGTGTCGGAAATAGAATTTGGGGTAATACCCATGACAAACGAAAAATTCTCATTTGAAAGCAATGGTTGGAATATTGGTACAGCTGGTGGTCAAACCAAAGCTTCGAGTGGGTATACTTTTCAGTTTATTCAAAAAAAATCGCAGCAAATAGCAGATTGTCTTATTGCAGGTAAATCGTTGAAGCAAATTCCTCAAAGCCCAAGGAGGTTCAATTTTTATGATAATACTTTACTTGAAATACTCTATCATAACAAATTACCGGGCAAGCAGATATTTACAACAATGTTTAAAAAAAATAAACCTCAACAAGTGCTGAGGTTTTTAGATAATGAAAGTTCTGTAAAAGACGAACTAAAAATTATTTCTTCTCTACCGACTTGGCCTTTTTTAAAGGCTGCTATTAAGCAGCTATAATTAATTATCAGGGTCCATCTGCATAAACTCCCTTTTCACTGCTTTCAGCATACTGAATAGTTGCGCCACCTGAATGAGCAATAATATGGCAAGTGCAAGTAGTACAAACCAGGGTAGATTAATAGTTTTTACAGGAGGTATATCTTTTTGAAATTTTTCAATATGCCATCCGGTAAGTGCTGCGCCAAAAGCCAGACCCACCAATAAGAATGAGAGAAGCGAATAAACTACTTTCATAAACATGATCCGCATAGTGGAATAGCCAACTTTAAAATTTTCCAATATGGCTGCAGGAATTATCAATACAAGAGCTATCCAACTCCAGTTTTTATTAAACCACTCGTTATCAAGTACAAGATTTAAAAGCAGCACAAGAATGATTGACATGAGTCCCCAAGGAAAAATCAGGAACATTGAAGGTTTTGAAGTTGGTCGCATCGGTTTCGGTTTGATTTTGACAAGAAAGGTAGAGAATTAACCGGATAATAAAAAGCCTTTGTCGCTTGCTCGGGTTTAAATTAAGACGAAAATCAGGTATTCGAAATCATTAATTTGGAATTGGCTTCCTCAAGCCAGCTGGGTTTTAGACCTGTTGTTATTTCCTAAAAGCTGATATTTTATTGCCTTTTTTGATGTATATTTCTTAACGATAGTTCAATTTATAAATTAATGAAATGCAATGGGCTTTTGCTGTAATTTTATGTTTCAGTACAAAAAAATAATAACTGTTAAAAATGAAAAAATTACCAATTTCTATCTTCTATTTTTTGTTGATCTCTTTGAAATTAAGTGCTCAAACTTTTGTAATTGATACTACCGAAATTACATTTGAAAATAAATTGAGGCCTTGCCTTTTTGTAAAATTTGATGCTGATGCCAAAACGGTTAAAAAAGGTTGGGCTGATTACATGAAAAAAAATTACAAAATAAAAATAAAAGGAATTAGCTTATTTACCGATAAGGATATTGTCAATGCAGATGACGTTACTATTAATTCGATCAGTGATAAAAGAATGAACATGTATGCAAGAGTAACAGATATAAATGGTGGATCAGAAATGAAATACTTTATGTCATTTGGATATGATTTTTTTATTGGCACCAAAGAATATGCGAAAGAATTTGAGGGCATGCGTAAGTTGCTACATGATTTTAGTATTAATTTCTTGAATGATTATTACGCTGATGAAACCTCGGCAATTCTTAAAAAGATAAAAGGATACGAAAGGGATATTAAGAAAAATAATAATTCTATTTCGAGTAACATAAAAAAAAGCAAGAAAGGATCAGATGCTGTTACCAGTGCATTGGAGGCCAAGAATTTTTCTTTAAAATTAGAAAACGAACAGATTCAGTCTAAGATAGCAGCTTTGGAAAAAGATATTGAAACTATTAAAGTAAAGCAGGGAGGAATTGTAACTAAGTAAGCTAAATAAATTAAATATAAAAATGAAACAGTTTAAAACATTTCTGCTGGCAGTAATTGTTATAATTTTTATTGTATTTGCTGTTCAGAATTTTGAAACAGTTAAAATTAAATTATTCAGCTGGGGTGTTAGTCTGCCACTTGCTATGCTTACAGTAGCTATTTATATTCTTGGAATGTTTACAGGAGGTCTGCTTTGGTCAAACCTGAAAAAGCTTGCAAAACATGAAGAAGATGGTGCAAAAAAAGAAGCAGGAAGCGTCGGATAAACTGAAAGCTATACTATACAAAAGGAGGTTGATAGTCTCGGGTTGAATTGGATATAGTTTTATTTTGCCCTCACTATTTCGTATATTTCAGATATGCTTATTAATCTGTAATAACAGTTATAAGACCCGTTATACAATCTTTATATAAACTGATTAATAATTGTTGCTAATCAGTCTTTATCAAATTTTATTTTTATGGATACAGAGATTATTGATGTTAGAAGCCTGACGATTGAAGACTATCAGGAGCTAAAGGAATCTATGATTCAAGCTTATGCCAGTCTTGGTGGACAGTACTGGAAGGAAGAAGCTATAAAAAAACTGATTCAGAAATTTCCTGAAGGGCAGATTGTGATTACATTGGACGGAAAGGTGGTTGGGTGTGCCTTATCAATTATTGTTAATTATGATAAATTCGGTGACAAACATAACTACCGTGAAATAACAGGCAACTTCAGTTTTGAAACGCATAACTCCAAAGGAGATACACTTTATGGTATTGAAGTTTTTGTTCATCCTAACTATCGGGGAATGCGGCTGGCTCGCCGGTTATATGATACCCGAAAAATGCTATGCGAAAGATTAAATTTAAAGGCTATTGTTGCCGGAGGAAGAATTCCAAAGTATAGTATGTATGCCGATACGTTGAAACCTAGGGAATATATTGAAAAGGTAAAAAAGAGAGAGATTTTTGACCCCACACTTACTTTTCAAATATCTAACGATTTTCAAGTAAAAAAAGTTTTGAAAAATTACTTGCCGGAAGATGAAGAAAGTATGGGCTTTGCCACTTTATTGATATGGCATAATGTTTATCATGATGAAAAAAATATTCTGCTGCGTCAAAAAGATATAATACGAATTGGCTTGGTGCAATGGCAGATGCGCCATTATCATACCACAGAAGATTTATTAAAACAAGTGGAATACTTTGTTGATGCTGTAAGTGATTATGAGTCTGATTTTATTCTATTCCCTGAATTGTTCAATGCTCCTTTGATGGGTGCATTTAATGAGATGGATGCCCGTCATGCAATAAAAGAGCTAGCAAAGTACACTGCACCAATTGTGGAAGCAATGAGTAAAATGGCTGTATCCTATAATGTAAACATTATTGCAGGCAGCATGCCAGAAATTAGAGATGGGAAAGTTTATAATGTCTCCTATGTGTTGCAACGTAACGGAGTAACTGATAGTATTCCTAAAATTCATATTACTCCTTCTGAAGAATATGAATGGAATATACAAGGCGGTAATGAAATAAAAGTGATTGAGACAGACGCAGGAAAAATAGGCGTTCAGATTTGTTATGATGTTGAATTTCCGGAAATGACAAGAAAGCTTGCTGATGAAGGGATGCAGATTTTATTTGTTCCCTTTTTAACCGATACACAAAATGCTTACAACCGGGTTCGTTTCTGTGCACAGGCAAGAGCTATAGAAAATGAATGTTTTGTTGCCATTGCAGGAAGTGTTGGAAATTTACCCAAGGTAACCAATATGGATTTGCAGTTTGCACAGTCAGCCGTATTTACGCCCAATGATTTTGCTTTTCCGGTTACAGGAATAAAAGCTGAAGCAACGCCCAATACCGAGATGATAGTGGTAAGTGATGTTGATCTTTCTTTGCTAACAGAACTGCACCATTATGGCAGTGTACAAACGCTGAAAGATAGAAGACTGGATCTCTATCAATTGAATTTTACTGATCCAATAGAAGAGAAGAAAGCTGTGAAAGATTTCCAGTCAATTAAAAACTAGTTGAGATTAGTTAAGGAAACAATACAGATTAAAGTCTTGATAAAATGCTGAAAAGCAAAGGTGTTAGGCTATTTTTGCCAAATGGATGGAGTTAGTTCATACATATATATTATTGCTGCTTGCTTGCTGGTTGTATTCTCGTATGTATACAATTTAATCTCGCAAAAAACAGGGATTCCTTCTGTTTTATTATTGCTATCATCTGGTATTGGCTTGCGGGAAATATTAATCTACAACAACGCTACTGTTTCCATTCCTTCTTATTCGGTAGAAGTGTTTGGTATATTAGGTTTAATAATGATTGTACTTGAGGCGGGTCTTGATTTGCAAGTAAGTAGAAAAAAAATAAAACTTATTCGAAATGCTTTTTTGTCAGCATTATTTATTCTGGCATTCTCTTCTTTTGCCTGCTCGGCATTACTTTATTACACGTTGCAAGAAGATTATTTACATTGTTTAATTTATGCAATTCCACTTTCTGTAGTTAGCAGTGCTATTGTAATTCCAAGCATTTCTCATCTGGAAGAGAACAAGAAAGAGTTTCTGGTATATGAAACATCTTTTTCTGATATCATTGGTATCATTGTATTTAACTACATTATTGCCGGAAATTTTTTGCAGGCCAGTAATCTTGCTATATTTTTTGGGTCGGTTGTGCTGGCACTTTTGCTAAGTGTGGTTTTATCATTGCTGATTTTATTGATGCTTACAAAAATCAAGACTAAAATCAGGTTCTTCCTTGTTTTTGCAGTACTTATTTTTTTATATGCTGGTGGTAAAATGCTGAATTTGCCTGCGTTATTTATCATCTTGTTGTTTGGCTTGGTGGTAAGTAACTGGCAGTTATCGATATTTCATCGATTTTATAAATGGATGAATTTTACTGAAGTGAATGATGTTGGTAAATTATTGCACGGCTTAACTGCAGAAAGCAGTTTTCTTATACGTACGTTTTTCTTTTTTATATTCGGATTAACGATCGATGTAAGACTATTGCTTGATCTTGATGTTGTGCTAACTGGAAGTGCACTTGTTATCATCTTATTTATTATCAGATTTATTTACCTGCGTTTTTTTCTTCATGCACACATTTTTCCGGAGCTATTCTTTATGCCACGGGGTTTAATAACGGTGCTGTTGTTCTATAGTATTCCAGAAGTTTACAAGCTTTCAAAATTTAATGAAGGGATACTTTTTTTCGTTGTGCTTACTACAAGTATCATTATGATGATTGGTTCTATAAGCTATGGACGGCCGGAACTTCAAGCGATAAATGATGAGATACCAATTACTGAGAACTCAGACATATGGAATAGTTTGGCGGAGCCGTTACTTGACGATACTGGAAAAGAAAAGATATAAAAATAAATTACATATCAGTTTAATTTGAAAAATGTTCTGTTCTTTCATTTGGATTACAATAGTAGTAATTAACTAATTCTTTTATTGAATGGCAATACTTTTTTTGGTAAAAAATTGATTGTTATAAATTCAGCAGACTTTATAAGTGAAATAATTTTAATAAATGGAAAAACTGCATAATAAACATATCATTGAAATCGTAATTGCTATTGGCGGTGCAATAGTATTAGGTTGGCTGATAAAAAAAATTGTTTTCCCTATTCTTTACAAGTTTACAAATAAAACAAAATGGAAGAGTGACGATCTCATTATTGAAAGTATTGGGAAGTGGGTGATATTCTGGTTTTTACTGGCGGCATTTGCATATATAACACCAATTTTTACTGAAACGTTTTCCTATGCTAGTAAACATGCAGTAGTGATTAAGCGGATTATAATCTCCCTTTATATTTTTTCTATTTCTGTAGTAACTGCGAGGGTTGTTGCAGGATTGCTGCAGATCAGATCAGAAAAGGATGATAATATTGTGCCAACCACTTCGATCTTGGGCAATATTGCAAAAGCAATTGTGTATGTTATAGGATTTATTTTTATTCTACAAACATTTGGCGTTGCCATTGCGCCATTAGTTACAGCCCTTGGTGTAGGAGGTATAGCAGTAGCATTAGCCTTGCAACCAACTTTATCAAACCTGTTTGCCGGTTTACAATTGATTTCTTCGGGGAAATTTAATACTGGAGATTTTGTGCAATTAGAAAGTGGTCAGAAAGGTTTTATTAGAGATATTTCCTGGCGACATACAACAATAGAAACTTCACAGAATAATGTAATCATTGTACCGAACAGCAAAATGGCCAACTCAATTATTGAGAATTTTTTTCTTATTGACAAAAAAATAACTTTCAGTGTATTAGTTGGCGTTGGCTACGAAAGTAATTTGGATAAAGTTGAAAAGATTTCTATTGAAGTAGCTAAAGATATATTGCAGAACCAGTTTGGTAGTAATAAGGAGTTTGAGCCTTTTGTGCGGTTTTATAATTTCGGAGCAAGTAGCATCGACTTGAAAATATTTCTGCAGGTAATGGAATACGCAGACCAGTTTGCTATCACTTCAACGTTTATAAAATTGTTACACAAAAGATATCAGGAAGAAGGAATCAATATTCCATTTCCGATACGGACGATACATATGAACAAGCCGGCTGAGTAAATTGTAATTAGGCGCCTTTGATATAGTTTTCCATATTGTTGATAATAAATTGCTGCTCTTGAAGAAGCTGTTTTACAACATCACCTATAGAAATTATTCCTGCCAACTTATTTTCTGCCATTACTGGTAAATGTCTGATATGCTTATTCGTCATTATCCGCATTGCATCTTCTATAGAACAATCTTCTTCTACGGTAATTAATTCCGAAGTCATGATTTCTTTTATCAACGTCTCCTTTGATGACTTTCCCTTTAAAACCACTTTCCGTGCATAATCTCTTTCTGTAAAAATACCTAAAGGTTTTTCGCCTTCCATTACCAGCAATGCACTTATGTTTTTTTCAAACAATTGCTCCAATGCACTGTAAACAGTAGCGTCGGGAGTAATGGAATATATCTGATTTCCTTTTGCTTGAGTAATATCTTTAACTTTTGCCATAGTACATTGTTTTTCCTTGTTTAAGCATAATTATCTGTTCACGGCTATATATCTTGATAAACTTAGGAATAAAAGTTGAAAAATCGTAACCTTAACTGCGATTCACAAAATTAATAGAAACATTGTAGATTGATATCCGTTCAGATACTTTTAGGAATGCCAATTGTTCTGTCAAAAGGAAGAAAAAGTAGCAAAATCTGAAAAAGTGTTAATAAATAGGGCAAGCGAAATAATTAGGAAACTGAAGGGTGAAACAAAAATGTGTGCGGAATAAAGCAGAAGAACTTGGCAAATTTTTTGTAAATGAGTAGTTAATCTTACAGGAATTATAAAACAGCATGAGGATGAAGTTGAACAATTAGAATAGAAAATAGATAATGATAAGTCAATTGAAATCGTTCCCTTTGTAGTTAAATAATTTGTCATCATTTAGAAAGAAATTAAATTATCAATAAATAAAAAATTATGAAACAAACAATACAAATTTCGTCTTCAAAAAATATTTTTCTATTTACGGCATCTCTTGTCATGATTTTTTTGGTGAGTTCATGTACTACCAGAAAATCTGCTTTTTTGACCTCAACAGTGGTTCCTGCAGCACAAGGCAATGTGAAAATTAAAAAAGACGGAAATAATAATTATGCCATAAAAATTGATTTGGTAAACCTAGCTGGCCCTGACAAGCTTCAGCCGGCAAAGAAAACTTACGTTGTGTGGATAGAGACAGCAGGGAACGGTATAAAAAATATTGGCCAGATAAAAACTTCTTCTAGTTTTTTATCTAAAAAATTAAAAGCTTCTTTTCAAACGGTTTCGTCTTTTAATCCGGTCAAAGTATATATTACTGCTGAGGATGATGCCAGTATTCTATACCCAAGCGGAGTAACGGTACTATCCACAAATAATTTTTAAAAAGTCATCAGAAGCAACATTCAGGTTGGGTGAAATATCGTAAAGTGGCCTCGCCAGGAATCGAACCTGGGTCTGGAGCTTCGGAAACTCTTATACTATCCATTGTACTACGAGGCCAGAAAAAAGATCTTATTTGACAGATTGAATTTTGGCTTCTTGCTTTACCGGAGGTTTTATTAATCCCGGTGCATTGGTGGCAAATATTTTTACTGCAATTGCGAGCAATATTACACCAAAAAATTTTCTTACAGCTATCAAACCTGCTGGGCCTAATAGCCTTGCTATTGGTCCAAGCGATTTTAAAACACCATAGACAATAACGAGGTTTATCAGAATGGCAATCAACAAGACTGTTTCACCATAATTTGATCCTCTTAATGACATAATAGTTGTTAAGGTTCCCGAACCGGCGATTAACGGAAAAGCGATAGGAACAACGGTGGCAGCTTTTACATCCATGTCACCTTTAAAAAACTCAAGGCCTAATACCATTTCCAAACCAAGAATAAAAATTACTATCGAACCACCTACGGCAAAGGCACTGATATCGAGCCCAAGAATTCCTAAAAAAGCTTCTCCGATAAACATGAAAAATATCATCATAATGCCTGAGATCAATGTGGCTTTGAATTCGTTAATGCCCCCCATCTTTTGTTTCAATGAAATTAAAATAGGAACAGAGCCAACTATATCTATTACCGCAAACAAAGTAAATGTTACTGTAAGCAGTTTGTTTAAATCTATATTCATAAATGAATTTTGGCAAAATTAGGATAAGTAAAACAGAAGGTGACAATATTCTGTCACCTTCTGTTTTTGAGATCATGGTAGATTTATTTTTCTTTAAACAGCTCTATGTCATTCTGTAGTGTGGTAAGACAGTTATTACAGAGGCAGTCATTATAGTGAAGTTCAATGAATGCCTTCTGTATGTCGGTAAGTTTAATACCATAGCATTGACATTCTGTAATATTTTCGAATTTGCATTCAAAATGTTCTTTGCATTTGGGGCAATGTTTTATTTCATACAAACTCATGTATAGGGCTTATCAGAATGTAAAACGAATTCCTCCATTTCCATTAAAACCAAGCGTATTAAAGCCACTTATCTCTGTGTATTTACTTCCGGTTATATTTCTACAATCTGCAAATAGCTTTAGTTTATTTTTCAGCAATCCATATTCAGCATAAATATCCCAGAGCATATAACTTTTCAATGTTGTGTAGACAGTTGAAAAAGTATTATTGTCAAAATATGCATCTTTTCTTTTTCCAATACTCATAAGGTTAGAACTTACATATAGATTTTCACAAAGCTGAATTCCTATAGTAATACCAATACTTGATTTTGGCCTCCGAAGTAAGTTGTTATAAGTGGTGTCTTTGCCGTTTTTCTGTGTAGTTATTTCGCCGGTTACATAAGTGTAAAAAGCCTTGATGGTTGTTCCTTTATTAATCTTATAACTTGTTTCCAGTTCAAACCCATTATCTTTTTGTTTATCCTGATTGATATACTGCGACTGAAAAGTGGTGCTGTTAAAATAAAAGAAAATAACATCTTTTACATTTCGGCTAAAAGCAACTGCTCTACTGGAAAATTTATTATCGGCAGAGAAGTATTGTAAACCGGCTTCGGTAGTTATGCCTACTTCAGGTTTTAAATTGGCGTTTCCATATTCCGAAAAAAGCTGATAGAGTGATGGTGTTCGGTAAGCGGAAGAAATATTGGCAAACAGTTTTACTTTCTTATTTATAAGATAAGAAGGGTTGATATTAAAAACTGCATTGCTTCCAAATTCAGAATGAAAATTTACTCGGATTCCCAGTTCAAGATTGAAAGCTGATTTGTCATTCAGGTTCATCGCAGCATAAATTCCGAATTGATTTTGATGCAGACTGTCTTTGGAATACGCTGATTTGTACGGCCCAAAAAAGCCCACAGACGAATATGACTGATCTGACACAGATGACCTGTAATCAACTCCACCTGTCAGTTTCAACTGATTATTTACGGGAATATGAATATAAGCATCTGCATAATGTTCTGCTCCTTTATAACTTCCTTGCGACCATGTGTCATAACCATTCCTACTTTTTATAGAATCATCAGTATAAAGCCGGTTGATATTATTATAGTTGTAAAGTATATTTAATTTTGATTTTCCAATGTTGAATTCATTTTTAACTCCAGCCTGCCAACTTTTTTGTGTGTACGTATAATCCAATTCATCTGTAAAAGCTCCCTGGTCAATATCTCCTTTTATAGTACTGAATCGGAAGAAAGGTTGAATATAAATTTTATCAGAAGGCCTTATACCCAAACCTAACTGAATACCTGTTTGCTGATAGCCATCTTTATCTGTTACGGGGGAGTTGCTTTGATTAATTGTTTCGTTAATGCCTTTAGTGTTCTGAAAAGATAATGCAGCGTTATAATCTATTATCCCAGACCTACCATTGAAACCTGCATTGGTTCTTACTGTTTCATTGCTACCATAACTAAGCAGCGCATTGCCAGCTATTAATTTTGCTCCTGATTTTTTTGTAATGATATTAATAACTCCAGCAATTGCATCACTTCCATACAGTGTAGATTGACTGCCCTTTAATATTTCAATCCGTTCAATATTTGACAAAGGCAGATTACGGATATCAAAATTGCTGCCGATACCCGAAGGATCGTAAACGGGAATTCCATCAATAGTAATCAGCGTATGTTCAACTCTGGCTCCACGCAGGTACACACTCTTATCTTTTCCGGCATTGCTGTTGGCTCCACTGATAAATAAGCCTGCCTGTTCGGTTAATAATTGCGATAAATCTTTACCACCGCTTCTTTCTAATTGCTCACTGGTAATAATAGTTACTACTTTGCCTGTGAGAGATGTTTTGTTGGGATACTTGTTGGCTGTAAGAACTACCTCATCTAAAGAAGTGCTGGTTGTGTCCCCGCCATTGCGGAGCTGGCTTTGTGCATTTAGTGTACTGCTGATAATGACAGCAGCCACTACAAAAAAATGTTTTTTCATTATACATGAAATTTTTGTTGTGACTGCTTTCGTGGAAATAAGAGATAGAAATATAAACGTCCTGCGACTTTTACATCTCATGCCTTTCACCCGAAAGCTGAAATATGGTTTAAGTGATATGGCAGGTCTTCTGGCTATAGACATTCTCAAACACCTTCCCGTCTCGCCTAAGGCGAGACAGTGGTTTTGTACTTTGAGAAATTTTCCTAAGCCCCTTTAGGGGTTTGGGGTGTCCTTACAGCTACGGGGATAGCGTCAGATTTCGACTGACTTCCCTTTTAATTCCGGTTATTATGCCGGAAACCAAATCGCTGCAAATGTAGGGAGATGAGATTTCTTTTATAAAATAAATTTTTTGGATGCTTTTCTATTCTTTGGAATAAACTTTGCTGTATTCTTTCGGTCTGTTTGAAATCAATACTGTTATGTAGCAATTCTAAAATTTCCTGAATTATTTAACATAGGGGGTGTAATCAAAATTGGTTTCAACCGTTGTTTACCTAATCCCGATAGTTTTTACCGTTTCTAAACACTACTGCTTTTAACTAATAAACAGAAAATAATACATTTCTTTTTGAAATAAAATATATGATTAGTATAATAAAAAAAATCGCTTCTCTTTTTGTAATTCTCATTGTTCTGAATGATATACCTGCCAATGCGCAGCTTATGGTTCCAAAATTCGAATTAGGTGTCGGTATAAGCAGTAATATTTATCAGGGAGATTTAACGCCTAATCGTTTTGGCTCTTATGAAACAATGAAAGCCGGATTTCAGTTACATGGAAGCCTTATTTTAAGCTCTTCTTTTTTGGCAAGAACTAATTTATCTATAGGCGGACTTCGTGGTGACGATGCAGCCTACGATAATCCTGAATTCAGAAAGCAAAGGAACTTTAATTTCAAGACCCCACTAATCGAATTGTCTGAGTTAGTAGTTTGGAATCCCTTAAGAACAAATTATCAGAACTCTGGTTTTTCTCCTTACCTGATGGCTGGTGTTGGAGTTAGTTTCTTAAACATAAAAAGCGATGCAAGTAATTTTAATCCTGAATATTTTGCAGACGAAGCAGAGATACAGCAAAATATTGCTGCCGATCAGGAGCATGGTACTCCTAGTGTAATTCCTGTAGTGCCAATTGGTGCTGGTTTTCGGTATGGATTCTCTCCTGCACTAGCTGTCTATGCAGAATCGACTTATAGATTAATGTTCACCGATTATCTTGATGGTTTTAGTAAGGCAACAAATCCTGATGGAAACGATCATTACCAGACGATTTCAGTTGGTATTATATTCAGGCCGGGCAGTAAAGGAAAACTGGCTTGTCCTTCAGTAAGTTATTAATCAATTTACTTCTTTGTTGCTTTGATCCATTGGAAGGATAGGCCAACATAATAATTTCTTGTTGGCGCTGCATTGTAAAAACGGTTAGCTGCTGCGTTGATATCATTTCCCAAACTATAGACTTCATTTAAAAGGTTATCAACTCCTGCATAGAAATTTAATTTGTATTTGCTCTGCACTATTTTTTTCCATCCTGCTCTAAAGCCAAGTAAATGATAAGGTTCTGCTGTTGCAGTGTTGGCATCATTCAGGAAAATCTTAGAGGCTGAGTAATATGTAATATTTGCATAGGCGCCATTTTTTAATTGAGCATCAGCTAACGCTGATAATGTATTCGCAGGAATTGATGGAACAGTTTTTCCAGAAAAGTCATCAGCACCCTTTATAAAACTGCCGTAGCGGAAATGATTATAAGTGTAATCAACCCTGAATTGGCAATAGTCTAAAAATTTTGATGTTGAATTGCTGATAAGATAGTCAGTATGTATTTCAATTCCCTTTTGTTGTACATCTCCAGCATTTACAAAAAAATCGGCTCCTGATAAATCTCTTCTTTGAACCAGCGCATTGTTCAGTTTAAAATAAAAGGCCGTGACATCAATATCTAGACGATTATGAAAAAACCGGTTCGCTAAAGTCAATTCATAATTCCAACCATATTCTGCTTCAAGTTCTGTGCTGATTACTCCAGTAGATGGCAGTAGCTCGCCAACTGTTGGTGGAGAAAACCCTCTTGATACAGTTGCTTTCACAGAAAAATCATTTGTAAATAATTTCTTCAATGAAATTCGTGGAGCTAGTTCGTTTTTATAACTGCGGGATTGTTTTAGTACAGGGTATTGATTCAGCCTGCTAAAATTTACTTTTGTTTTATTTAAACTTATGCCGGAATTGATGAACCATTTTTTGTTAAGAGTTGCATCTCCTTGTACAAAGAAGTTATAAGTGGTATAATCAATATCATCGTTTGTTTGCAGTGTGTCAGGATTTCCGTTCTTATTTTTTGAAACCTGTGTGTTAAAATAGCCTTGCTGGAATTCACTGCCGCCTACCAATTGAAACTCATTGTCATTTTTATCTTTCTTTTTATAAGTGAAAAAACTACGACCGCCAAAGCTTGGTTCATTTCTTCTCTCATAATTACGAACAGCCGGATTTTTTATTTGTGAAAATGCACCATACACAGTTGTTGAATTTTTAAAAGAACTATTAATGTGATAAACGTTTGTAAATCCTGCTGTAATATTTTTCTGATAAATAGCTGCTTTCGCATCCACAGAAGAAGGGAAAGCACCAGCTGCAGGTCTTGCTGCTTTTGGGTTAGCTGTAAATTCGGCCAAGGTTAATGCGCCGGGAGTTTCATAAAACATATTGCTAAATAAAACAGCTGCTGATAACTCCTGCTTGTCTGATAGTTTTAGTTGCGATTGCCAGGAAAAATTATCTTTCCGCATTTTTGTTTGAACTCTGAACCCATCGGTTTGATTGTGGGCATAGGTAATTTGATTTTTATTCTCTTTCTTCCCAAATGAAACTGATGTAAAAATGTTTTGCAGATTGTAGCTGCCGGTAACATATTCAAGACTTGCTCCCGGCTTCCAACTATCGAAATTATTGACGAGAATTAAGCCGCCTGTTCCTGCGCCGTACATACTACCTGCCGGGCCTTTAAAAATTTCTATGGAAGAAAAATTATTCCAGGCAAGTTGGTTAAAATAGGTATTGCCCCCGGGATCAGTGAGTGGAATACTATTCCAATACACTTTTACATTTCTTACACCAAACGGAGATCGCAATGAACTGCCTCTAATATTAATTCGATAGCTTCCCGGACTTCTCTCTTCCATTCTTACACCGGCTACTGTGTTAAATCCATTGACCAATGAAGTTTTGTTATTCCTATCGCCATTATTGAATCCAATAATTTTTACTGTGGCAGTAGAGTTTCTCAGACTTTTGTTTTGCTCAAAAGCTTTTATCGTTACCTCGTCAAGAATTTTTGTAGAGTCGGCTTTTTCTTCCTGCCCGTAAATGGCAGAATTAAAAAAGAAGAGTAAAAAAATAGCGGCTGTTTTTTTCATAGAAACTGGAAATGGACAACGTAAAGTTAGAACGTTTTCTCTGTATCTTCAAGCCATGATTGCAAAGAACAAGCTGGGGCTCTTTTCCCTCACCATGATTGTTATCGGACTCGTAATTGGCACTGGTATTTTCCGCACCTCAAAAGATGCGGCGCAGGCAGCAGCTACACCTTCCATTTTCTTTGCAGCCTGGATTGTTGCAGGTCTTGTTGCAATTTGTGGTGCACTAACCTATGCTGAGATTGGTAGCCGTTACCCGGTAACAGGCGGTTATTATAAAATATTCTCTTACGCCTATCATCCATCATTGGCATTTGGCATCAATTCAATTATATTAATTTCAAATGCAGCATCACTATCCGGCGTTGCATTGATTGGCAGCGAATATATTTCTCCATTATTATTTGAAGCGGCAAGTGTAGAGAAATGGAAACCATTTGTGGCAATGGCGGCTATTATTCTTTTTTATGGGGTAAACCTCCTGGGATTAAGAATGAGTTCGCAAACGCAGAATGTACTGATGATAATTAAGATTGCAATGTTGCTGGTTATTATTGCAGCATTGTTCTTTCCTGAATTGCATAGCATTGCACCTGTTGTGGTGGATGAAAGCAAAACATCTGCAGCGGCCTTGTTGCTTTCATTTGGCGTAGCGTTAAAAGCCACTTCGTTCACTTATGGCGGCTATCAGCAAACCATCAATTTTGGAGAAGAAGTAGTAAATCCACAAAAGAATATTCCTAAAGGAATTTTTACCGGTATCATTATTATTATAGGACTTTACTTATTAGTAAGCTATGCTTATGTAAAAGTGATTGGTTTTAACGAACTCAAAGAAACTTCTGGCATTGCCTCTGTGGTTGCTGAAAAAATGTTTGGAACTGCTGGAAAATATGCTTCTTCTATTTTATTATTTCTTGCCGTGCTGGCTTATGTAAATGTTTTGTTACTCAGTAATCCGAGGGTGATGTATGCGATGAGTACGGATGGTATTTTGCCAAAAGTTTTTCAAAAGAAAGATAAAAAAAGAGATGTGTTGACGGTAAGCCTTACTGTTTTTGCCGCCATTTGTGTAGTGGTTTTGTTTTTTGCCGATAAATTTGAAAAAATTCTGAGTTTTACCATTTTCCTAGATTCTATTGGAATGGCGACTTCCGCGGCTACTATTTTTATATTGCGTAAAAAAACAGCACATTTAAATGGAACGGGCATCTATTCCATGAAACTTTACCCGCTGTTGCCTATACTATTTATCATTGCTTACGTATTTGTGGGAACTATGATTGCCATTAATGAACCTCAATTGGCATTGACAAGTATTAGTGTGCTGGCGGGTTTTATCGCTTTGTATTTTATTATACAGAGGATTAAAAGGAGTAAAGCCTCATAGAAAAATTAACTCCCACTTATAAAAAATCAGTAATCAGGCGGCCCAATTCAATTAATTTTGCCAAATATGAAATTGAGCTCAGTTATTGTTGCATTGCTGATGGTTTGTTCCTCAGCGTTTGCTCAAACGCCTCCCGCAGAAAAATGGGATCTTCAAAAATGTGTTGAATATGCTATGCAGAATAATATCTCTGTACGGCAAGCCGATCTTCAAATTCGTTTCGCTGAACTTGATCTGCATCAGAGTAAACAATCAATATATCCCAATGCAAATTTTTCGGGCAATGTTGGATTTAGTGCCGGTCGAAACCAAGATCCCACTACCTTTAGTTTAATAACAACCGGCTTTATTTTTAATAATTACACATTACAAACAAGTGTAGATCTTTTTAACTGGTTCTCTAAAAAAAATACAATTGCCGCAAATGATTTAACTGTAAAAGCAAGGCAAGAAGGACTTGAAAAAGCAAAAAATGATGTGGCATTAAATGTAGCCGTTGCTTATTTGCAGGCACTACTTTCCAGGGAACAAATTACATTAGCAAAATCAAGAGTAGATCAGACTAAATCGCAATTGGAAAATACAAGAAAGCAAGTAGATGCCGGAAAATTACCTGAATTAAATGCTGTTAATCTTGAATCAGTTCTGGCAAATGATAGTTCAGCTTTAATCACTGCCCAGACTTCTGCCAGTCAGGCTTTGTTACAAATGAAAGCGTTGTTGAATATGGATGCAGCTTTGGATTTTGATTTAGCTACTCCACCGGTTGATATGATTCCGGTTGAAGCATTGGGAGATTTACAACCAGATGCAGTTTATCAACTTGCAATTAATAGCTTACCACAGCAAAAAGTTGATATACTGAATGTGATGTCCGCAAAAAAAATGGTTGAAGTGGCAAAAGGCAGTATGTATCCAACTTTTTCATTATTTGGAAGCCTTGGAACATCTACAAATAGCAGGGCTACAGATATAAAATCAAGCACTCTTTTAAATGCGCCTATAGGTAATGTTACGGTAAACGGCACCCCTTATCAAGTGTTTCCAATAAACCCTTTTAATGTGTTTACATTTGGAAAAACATCATATTTTAAACAAATAGACCAAAATTTTAGACAGTCTGTAGGATTAGCACTCAGTGTCCCAATTTTTAATGGAAGTAGTTTAAAAACACAGTGGAAACGTTCGAAATTGCAACTGAAACAAACGGAGTTAACGAAAGAACAAAATAGCTTTACCTTAAAACAAGATATTTATAAAGCCTATAATGATGCAGTGGCTTCATTACAATCGTATAATGCAAATAAAAAGACAGTGGAGTTTTCTGCAAAGGCATATGATTTTGCATCTAAGCGTTATGATTTGGGTTTGCTTTCAACATACGATTTAATTACATCTCAGAATACATTGCAACAGGCAAAGATTCAACTTTTATATTCACAATATGATTATGTGTTTAAGATGAAGCTGCTTGAATTTTATAAAGGCCAAGGTCTAAAACTTTAAAATAACTCAAGGATGAATAAGACTTTAAAATGGATATTGATAATTATTGGAATACTTGCAGTGGCATTTTTTGCTATTAAAAAATTTGGAGGTGGTAAGAAAGAAGAAAAAGTAGCGATTGAAAAAGTAACAAAAAGAACTATCGTTGAATCTGTAAATGCCAGTGGTAAAATTTATCCTGAGACAGAAGTAAAGATCAGCCCAGATATTTCTGGACAGATTACAGAACTATATGTGCAAGAAGGCGATAGTGTAAAAAAGGGAACGGTGTTGGCCAGAATTTATGCTGATATATATTCTTTGCAAAGAGACGAGGCAGCATCAAGAGTAAATCAATCTGTTGCAACAGTTGATAATAGTAAAGCTTCCATCGAAGCTTTAAAATCAAATCTTGATCTTGCTAAACAAGCTTTAGATCGTAACCAGACATTATATAATCAAAAAGTAATTTCAAAATCCGAATTGGAGCAGTTTGAAGGTTCTTACAGGTCAGCGTTAGCAAATTATAATGCTGCCTTGCAAAATATAAAAGGGTTGCAGGCAAATGTTCAATCCACACAAACTGGTTTAAGCAAAGCAAATAAAGACTTAAGCAGGACTACAATTGTTGCTCCAATGAACGGAGTTATTTCATCATTGAAAATAAAAAAGGGAGAAAGTGTGGCAGGAAGCAGCTTTAATGTTGGAACTGAAATGATGACGGTCGCAGATATGTCTGTGCTGGAAGTAAGAGTTGATGTGGGAGAAAACGATATTGTAAAAATCAATATTGGAGATTCTGCCGATGTTGAAGTAGATGCGTATAACAACAGAAAGTTCAAAGGCGTTGTAACAAAAATTGCAAGCAGCACTAAAACCTCGCTAGGTGCAATGACATCAAACGATGTAACTAATTATGAAGTGCGGATTCGTTTGGATAAAGATTCGTATAGTGATCTTGCAGGGAAGGCTTTCCCTTTTCGTCCCGGAATGAATGCAAGTGCTGATATTAAAACCAAAAGAGTAGATAAAGTGCTGGCTGTTCCTATTACAGCGGTAAATGCTAGGGTGAAGGGAAGTGACCAAAGCATGGCAGATAAGAAAAAGGAAGAAAAGGAAGTAAAAGGTGAAAATGAAAATGATTTGTCATTAATTGTGTCAGACGAATTAGAAGAAGTGGTTTTTGTGTTGGATAAAGATGGCACAGTGACAAAAGCTGTTGTGAGATCTGGCATACAGGATATCAATTATATTGAAATATTGGGTGGTTTAAAAGAAGGAGATGAAGTTGTAATTGGCCCTTATAATGCTATAAGCAAAACATTAAAAAATGGAATGAAAGTGAATGTAGTTCCAAAAGACAAATTGTTTGAGAAATAAACAATTCCTTGCCTTGTAAATCTCTTTATGTTTAACCTTGGCAATTAGTTGCTGTTTGGTGTCTGCAATTCATTACTTGTAAGTATTTTTTATTTAATTAAGTTTGGATATGACATTTGGAATGATTGGCAGTGGTAGTTGGGCAACAGCATTAACAAAAATGCTGACTGATAATAAGCATATAGTTAATTGGTGGGTAAGAAAAGAGGAAACGATTCAACATATAAAAGAGAAAGGCTTTAATCCTAATTACCTCTCCGCAGCAAAATTTGACACTTCATTATTAGTAATATCTTCGGATATAAAAGAAGTTATTAAAAACTCAGATACATTAGTAGTAGCCGTGCCATCTGCATATGCTGCAGCTGCGTTTGAAAAGTTAGAAGCTAAAGATTGGGAAGGTAAAAAAGTAATTTCAGCTATCAAAGGATTATTGCCTGGCAAGGATATTTTATTAAATTATTATTTGCAACAGGAATTTGATTTTCCGTTAGATAATTATTTCGCAGTGCTTGGACCTTGTCATGCTGAAGAAGTTGCCCAGCAGAAATTGTCTTACCTCACTTTTTCAGGTAATGATATTATCACTGCCTCAGAAATAGCTTCGCATTTTACCACACCTTATATAAGTACAATTGTTAATCATGATATTCTTGGAGTTCAATATGCCGCGGTATTGAAAAATATTTATGCATTAGGTGCTGGCATTGCTCATGGATTAGATTATGGAGATAATTTTTTAAGTGTTTACATTGCTAATGCGGCAGATGAAATGGCAGGCTTTCTTAAAAAATTTGGTGTAGAACATATCACAGTCGGAGAGCATGACAGTGAAGAAGATCCAATCACTCATCGTAAAACGCCTAATTATGCTGCGTCTGTATATCTTGGCGATTTACTGGTAACCTGTTATTCACTATATAGCCGCAATCGTTCTTTTGGAGCATTAATTGGTCAGGGTAAATCCGTTGACACTATTATTAAGGAAACTAATATGGTGGCTGAAGGATATAATGCAACAAAATGCATTTATAATATAAATAAGGCAGTAGACGCAGCTATCCCAATAGCTGAAACTATCTATAAGATATTATGGGAAAATGTTAAACCACAGGAAGGCTTTAAACGCATAAAACAGGTATTGGTCTGATTTGTAGAACTGTGATTTAGTATTGTGAGGTGAAACCTTTAAAACAGACCCTATGCCACTTTCTTACCATGGATTTGCCCCCGCCGCCATTTTAATTATGGTGCTCTGCCTTGCGGCAAAAAAGCTTTTTGATTACTGGAAACATACTCACCCCAAAACGAAAGTTTAAACAGTAATTAAAAGAATAAATCAGACGCAATGCCGTCTGCTAATAGTTTTCCTTCTATCGTCAGTATCAAAGTATCGTTTTGAAAGCTGAGCAATCCTGAATTAATAAATCGCTGACTTTTCTTAAGCAACTCTACTTTTGTCATTACTTCTGTAAATTGAATATGCTCAAATTTTAGTCCTTCCATTGTGCGAAGAGAAGTCATAATATATTCATTTACTCGTTGTGTTTCGGTCAGTATCTCTTTTTCAGCAGGCATCTTATTCTCATTAATAGAATTTATGTAAGCATTGTTATTAGAAATATTCCATTGCCGTTCTTTTCCATTGAATGAATGTGCAGATGGTCCAAGACCCAAATATTTTTTTCCTTGCCAGTAGGAAGAGTTGTGCCTGCTTCTAAACTCAGGCTTTGCAAAATTGGAAATTTCATAATGCTCATAACCGGCTTCTGCAAGCCATTCCATCAAGAGTAAAAATTGTTCAGACTGTTTGTCGGGATTTACGTCTTTACTCTTATTCAATTTTATCATTTTGTCCAGCGGCGTTTTAGGTTCCACTGTTAATGCATAGCATGATAGATGTGGAATGCCTAATGAGATGGCTGTGTCAACATTATGTTTCCATTTTTCATTGGTAAGATCCGGAAGGCCATAAATAAGGTCGATAGTTATATTGTCGAAATACTTTATTGCTAAATGAAGACTTAGAATTGCTTGGCCAGCATTATGTGCACGGTTCATCCATTTTAAATCTTCTTCAAAGAAACTCTGAACGCCGATGCTTAATCTTGTAATACCTGCTTTTTTCCATTCTATTAATTTTTCTTCGGTAATATCATCCGGATTTGCTTCAAAAGTTATTTCAGCATCATCCGTCACTTTGAAGTTTTCATTTAGAGTAGATAAAATTGCATGTAAGTCTTCAATACTTAAAAGCGACGGTGTGCCTCCTCCGAAATAAATTGTTTCTACGGTTTCATTATCCAAAAAGCCTTTTTGTAACGTAATTTCTTTAAGCAAGGCTTTCATCAAATCTTCTATATAATGCAAAGAAGTAGCGAAGTGAAAATTGCAATAATGGCAAGCCTGCCTACAGAAAGGTATATGGATATAAATTCCAGCCATTATTAAAAAATTAATGAATTAGCTTCCGGCAGGTATACCTGTTTACAAAATGGGATATGAATATATATGCCTGCCAATTTAATTTGAGATTTAATGAATAATTTAGCTGATAATATCCCGGCGAAAAGCCACATGATAAAATTCAGACTGCAAATATCGGTTCTTGTTCTTTTGTTGCTGTGTGTTTCTGCATCAGCTCAAAATACGTATAAGCTTAATATCAACGGGGTTGATAAAGATTCTGCAACTATTATACAGCTTACAGGGCTTCAAACTGGTTTTGCAAACAGATCGCTGTGCGAAGGCTATATTGATAATTTACAAAATCTTCTACAATCGAAAGGATATGTTACTGCTTCATTGGATAGTATAGGGTATCAATCAACCTATGCCACTATCAATTTATTTATTGGCGAAGCTTACAAATGGGCCATTTTAGATGCTAAATATATTCAGCCGGAATTGCTAAATGCCGTTGCCTGGAGAGAAAAAGTGTTTGCCAATACACCAATGGATTTTGCAAAAGTTGCTGAATGGCAGGACAGGATTTTGAACTATCTTGAAAACAACGGATTCCCTTTTGCAAAAGTGTATCTAGATAGTATTCAGCTAAAAGATGATAAAGTTTCAGCTTTGCTAAGATTGAATAGAGGGCCATTATATAAAATTGATAGCTTACGGGTTTATGGTAATGCAAAAATTGCAGCAGGTTATTTACAGAAGTATCTTGATATTACAAATGGAAGTGTTTACAGCAAAGAAAAACTACTTCGCATCAGTAAAAAAATTAGCGAACTTTCTTATGTCGAAGAAGAAAGGCCGGCGGACTTGACAAGATTAGCAACTGGTTCAGTAGTCAATTTATATCTCAAACAGAAAAAAAGTAGTCAGGCGAATTTTATTATTGGATTTTTACCAAATAATGATCAACTCTCGTCAAAAAAACTATTGATAACAGGCGAAGGGAATTTGAACCTTAAAAATGCGCTGGGTTCTGGCGAAACAATCGGATTAAACTTTCAGGCATTGCAAGTAGCCTCGCAACGATTAAATTTTATTTACCAGCAACCTTACATATTCAAATCACCTTTTGGCCTTGACCTTGCCTTTGATATTTTTAGAAAGGACAGTTCGTTTGTGAATATCAATCTTCAATTCGGAGCACAGTATGTATTAAATAATAACCAGACGGGAAAAGTTTTTTTGCAGCGGTCACAAACTATTGTGAGCCAAGGCGGCATTAATGCACCTTTTATTATTCAAAACAGAAGATTGCCCGATGCAGCAGATGTAAGTTCTACGGGAGTAGGGATTGATTATGAATTTAATAATACCGATTATCGCTTTAATCCTAAAAGTGGAAATGAAATAAGAGTTATAACATCAGTTGGCACAAAAACTATTAAGAAGAATAATGAAGTAACAGAATTAAAGGATCCTTCTGACCCTGGGTTTGATTTTGAAACGCTGTACGATACATTGAAATTAAAAACCTATCAGTTTCGTATAAGAACAATTGCGTCCCGTTTCTTTCCTTTAGGAAGGCAAAGTACATTGAAAGCTGCTATCAATGCAGGATTGTTTCAAAGCGGCAGCATTTTCAGAAATGAACTTTTTCAGATCGGAGGTTACAAATTGCTGCGAGGGTTTGATGAGGAAAGTCAATATCTGTCGCAGTTTGCTATTGCAACGTTAGAGTATAGATTGCTTTATCTGGCAGGTCAGAATTCTTATTTCTATGTGCTGGCAGATGGTGGTTGGGGAAGAGATGCAAGTAAGGTGCAGAAATTAAGCTATACTTATTTTGGAACAGGACTGGGTCTTGCTTTCGAAACAAAGGCAGGGATTTTTAATCTTGCCTGGGCAATAGGTAAAAGAAATGATACGGAGCTGAACTTGCGTCAATCCAAGATTCACTTCGGCTTCGTCAATTATTTTTAAAATTCATGAAAGAGTGGCACTGTACTTCAATACATTTGCTGGATAATTTTTTAAGTGAAGAGTTTTCTTTTTTCCATACTCATATTATTGTTGGCTAATGCTGGTAGTGTTGCACAAGTTCCAGTAGACTCACTTTTAGTTTCCAATACGGATTCAACTGTCAAAGCTGATTCATTACCTCAAAAAGACTCAGTTAACACTTTACCTCAATCAGATTCTGTTTCCAAAAGACCTGTTATTGATACTACATGGGCAAATCAACAGATTTCAGTTTCTTCTCCTGCATTTTACTGGCAAGTTTTAAAAAGGAGTGCTTATTTTGATTTCAAGTCAACACCGATTGCTAAGGAAGGGTCGTCAATAAAAATATTTAGAGGGAAAGAATTCATTTTCTACCTTCTCATTTTTTTACTGATTGTCTTTGCAGTTCTTCGTCAGTTGTTTCAAAAATATTTTAATGATTTGTTCCGGGTTTTTTTTAGAACCACCTTGAATCAAACGCAAATCAGAGAGCAGTTAATGCAAACTCCCTTGCCATCATTAATGCTGAATGGTTTTTTTGTAGTTAGCGGCGGCTTATACATTACTTTCCTGTTAGAATACTTGAAAATCAATCCAGTGGATAATTTCTGGCTGATGTTTTTTTATTGCTGCCTTGGTTTATCGATTGCTTACCTAGTTAAATTCCTAGGTCTAAAAATAGCTGGTTGGCTTTTGGGTATTAAAGAAGCAACAGATTCATATATTTTCATTGTTTTTATTATAAATAAAATGATTGGGGTTTTGCTACTGCCATTTTTGATAATGCTGGCATTTAGTGAAGGAAGAATATATTCAATCAGTCTTACAATCTCTTGGTGCCTGCTTATAGTGATCTATTTATACAGGTTTATACTTACCTATTCTGTTATTCGAAACCAGATAAAGGTTAATCCATTTCATTTCTTTTTATACTTCTGCGCATTTGAAATTGCGCCTCTATTATTGGTTTACAGGGGTTTGTTGGTATTTTTCGATGTAACTGCTTAACTTTGCACTTTAAATTTTGAGGGAATACTAATGACTAAAAACGGAGCATTAAAGACCGATTTGCAAGCCATGACAATTCAAAAAATCCTGATTACCCAACCCAAGCCAGAAAGTGATAAGTCTCCGTACTTTGAGCTTTCT
>Ga0209170_1000230_pt1 | contig 26605 bp, 21 predicted proteins | sample KloWWTKNB14_bulk_FD_187178 | JGI IMG/M metagenome (GOLD analysis project Ga0209170, IMG submission 187178) | Active sludge microbial communities from Klosterneuburg, Austria, studying microevolution and ecology of nitrifiers - Klosterneuburg... | ecosystem: Engineered > WWTP > Aerobic digester >...
ATCAACCATATGGGCGGCATTGGCGCAGGACAGAACACCAAGGCAGTCAACCAGGTGCTGGTCGCCGGCATTGCCCAGGGCGTCTGCGAGGGCCTCGCCCTCGGCGAGGCCCTCGGGCTCGATGCCGACACGCTGATCTCGACCCTGCTCACCGGCGCGGCCGGCAACTGGTTCCTCGACAAGCGCGGGGCAAGCATGTTGCGCGACGAGTTCAAGGTCGGCTTCAAGCTGGCCTTGTTGCACAAGGATCTCAAGATCGTCCGCGAGCTTGCCCGCGATGCCGGAACCGATCGCAGCGTGATCGAGAAATCCCTGGCCGACTACGCCGTGCTCATGGCGCAGGGCCATGGCGATGAAGACATCTCGGCGTTGATCCGGCTCAAGCGAGGTGCGCGCTGAGGCGACTTTTTCATGCCTTGTTCACAAGCAGTCGGCGGCTTTGCGGGATGAGGTGGCTGCGTGCCGATCCATCGCCTGTGACGGATTGACCAGATTGTCGCGGTAGACTTCTGGCAAGGTGGCGTCGGCGTGGACAGGCCCGCAACGGCTTCACCCGCATGCATGGCTGCCTCGCGCACATCGAGTCAACGGAAAACCGCGCCTGTCGACCTGTTCCAGCCTGATCCAACACCCCTGATGGAGTTCAGCGTATGCGCCTTTTCGGCAACACTCTCGGCCTTTTCCTCGCCATGGCGTCGGCATCGGCCCTGGCGCAGACCGCGCCCAGCGACCTCACCCTTGTCCCCGTCGCCAACGTGACCTCACCGGTCGCGATTCGCGCACCCGCCGATGGCAGTGGTCGAATTTTCATCGTCGGCCAGAACGGCGCGATCCGCATCGTCAAGAACGGCACGCTGCTGCCGACTCCGTTCCTCACCGTGCCGGTGACTTTCAGTGGCGAAAGCGGATTGCTCGGACTCGCCTTCCACCCGAATTTCGGCAAGCCGGCGCTGCCGCACAACAACGAATTCTATGTCGCCTTCAATCGCCCGAACAGCGCTCCCCAGCTCGGCTCGTCGCCGGATGTCGTCCTCTCCCGCTACACGGTTTCCGCCAACCCGGACATTGCCAACACCACGGCAACCCTGGTCCTGCGCGTTCCGGACATCGCCTCGAACCACAATGGCGGCGACATCCATTTCGGCCCGGATGGCTATCTGTACATGTCCACCGGCGACGGCGGCGTGCAGGGCGATCCCAACGGTTTCGCCATGTGCCTGTGGAAGAAAGCGGCAGACAACACGCCGGGCAACTGCGGCAGTGGCACGCCCACCTATTTCCTGATGGGCAAGGTCCTGCGTCTCGACGTCGACAATCCGGCTGCCACGGCGAGTGCCGACATGTGCGGCTCGAGCGGCATCAACCCGCCGCAGTATTCGATTCCCGCCGACAATCCGCATGTCGGCACGAGCAATACCTGCGACGAGATCTGGCTGCACGGCTTCCGCAATCCATGGCGCACGAGCTTTGATCGCGCGACCGGCGATTTCTGGATCGGTGACGTCGGCCAGGGATCGCGCGAGGAAATCGACTTGCGCGTTCGCACTTCAACGGAGCCGACGTTCTACGGCTGGCGCTGCCTGGAAGGAAGTGCCACCTACAACAGCCAGAACATCTGTGCAGTGCCGCCGGCCAACGTGTTGCCGGTGATGGAATACACGCATGCCAACGGACGCTGCGCGATCACCGGTGGCTTCCGTTTCCGTGGTCCGATCGCCGCGCTGAACGGAATGTATATCTTTGCCGAAGCCTGCACGAGCGAAATCTATTTCGGCAAGCCCGCCGCCGGAAACACCTGGGCCTACACGACCTGGCGCGACGATCCAAACGGCTATGGCACCTATTCGGGCTTTGGCGAGGACGAGTTCGGCAACCTCTATGTCGCCAACAACCAGGATGGCGTCGTCTCGAAGTTCGTCTCCGATCACATTTTCGACAGCGGATTCGACAACTAGGCCGAAGCGGATGCCAGTCACGGCGGCGTGCGCCTGCCGTGACTGCTAGGGCACGGCCGCCGTCCATTCCGGGCTGGAGAATTTCTGTCCGGCCAGCTGCTCGGCAAGGGCCAGTTCTTCCGCTCCCAAGCGGTCATCGTTCAAGCCATGCCTGAGGCGGAAGGTCTCGATCATGCGCTTGATGATCGTCTCGCGCGGCAGGCCGGTCTGGCTGCGCAGCGGATCGACCCGTTTTGCCGCGCTGAGCGTGCCCTTGTCCGACAGTTTTTCACGACCAATGCGCAACACCTCGAGCATCTTCGTGCTGTCGATGTCATAGGCCATGGTGACGTGATGCAGCACGGCCCCGCCACGCCGGGTTTGTGCCGCGCCGGCGATCTTGCCGGCCGGGGAGGTGATGTCATTCAGCGGCTGGTAGCTGGCATGGATGCCAAGCACGGCCAGCGCATCGATCACCCAACTGTCCATCAACTGGTAGGACTCCTGGAACGACAAGCCCGCCACCAGGGAGATCGGCGCGCAAATCGAATAGGTGATGGTATTGCCGGGTTCGATGAACATCGCGCCACCACCACTGATGCGGCGCACCACCTCGATGCCATGCCGCCGCGCGGCATCGCTGTCGACCTCGTTGCGCAGTGACTGGTGGCGACCGATGACGACGGCCGGACTTGCCCATTCCCAGACGCGCAGGGTCGGCTTGCGACGACCGCTGGCGACTTCCGTGGTGAGCACCTCGTCCAGGGCCATGTGCATGCTCGGCGACTGCGCGCCGGCATGGATCAATTGCCACTCATGCTCGTGCCAGGCCGTGCGATTCATGGGGTCGCCCCGTCAATGGCGCGGCGCACCGCCATCGCCACGCCGCCCGGCGTGATTCCATAAAGCGTGACCTCGGCATCCAGCGCCGCTTCGATTGCCAGCGTCAACGCCTCGTGCGAAGTGTCGGCGGGCAAACCTTGCAGCGCCGCATCGATGACATCCAGCGCCGAATCGGGTTCGATGAAGAAATCACCGCTGACCCGGACATCCGTCAACCGCGCATCGATCACGTTCAGATCAGCCACGACCAGCTTGCCTCCCGGAATCTTGTACTCGCCATGCATTCGTCCAGCCCCCGAGGAAATCACCTTGCCTGCCCACGCAGACGCACGCTCACGCCAACCTGTCGTATTCGCATGTTGTCGGGATGTATTGCTTGATCCGTGTTCCGGCTTCCGTTCGCGGGAAGAAACGTGTGTCCACGAATCCATGATACCGCGCAAACGCAGGTCGAACCGGCACTCGTCGCAATCCGGTGCCGGGCCTTGCCGCGATTGGTCCCTGCGCGCACGGAGCGTGCGTGAAACCCGCGATCAAATCCGAGAGAGGCGGCGTCGGCCGTGCGGACATCACGCGGCATGCTCGGACCAGCGCATACGTGGTTTCGCCAAAATCCATTTCGGGATGAGCGAACATCAGGCTGATCATGGCCGGCGCGATAGCCATCCTGATCGCGCGCGAGGGAAATGCACCGGTCAGGCATCGGGATTTGAAATGCAACGGGGCCCCGCTTGGATGAAATCCGGGAACGCGAGCGGTGGGGCGAGATTGCCATTCCCGATGCGAATGGGTGCCAGAGGATGATGGGCAAGGCGATCCTGTTCAAGCAAGCTCGATCACTTGCTGACCCCGTCGATCCGGCGTTCCAGAAAAATGCATCGAGACCTGCTGCACGCCGCGGTCAACATGGTGGATCAGACGGCCTCGCAAGGGCTGGGGCCTCCGGAAAAGTCGGGGCGATTCACTTCTCACCGCCGGACGTCGCATTCGATGCGCCACTTTCCGGATCGTGCCGGTCGTCGCGGCGGGCGCATGGCGCGTGCATCAGGCCCAGCTTCCGCGCAGCGCCCTGACGCGCTGTTCGAGCATTGCCGCGCTGGCATCGTCGGCCGAGACCGGTTCGCCTACGGCGAGAACGAGGCGCGACCAGAAGCGGCGTGGCAGGCGCATGCGTCCGGGTTTGCTGTGGCGACGGCTGAAGATGCTGCCCCAGAGTCCGCGAATCGCCAGTGGCACGACCGGAACCGGGCGGCGTGCGAGGATGCGTTCGACGCCGGGTCGGAAGGGGGCGATCTCGCCGTCGGCGGTCAGGCCGCCTTCCGGAAAGATGCAGACGATATCGCCTGCAGCGAGGGCATGGTCGATTTCGTCGAATGCTCGCTCAAGCAGGGCCGGGTCCTCCTTGGCCGAAGCGATCGGAATGGCCTTGGCGGTGCGGAAGATGAAGCTCAGGATCGGGATCCGGAAAATCCTGTAGTACATGACGAAGCGCGCCGGTCGGCGCACGCTGCCGGCGACGATCAGCGCATCCATGTAGCTGACATGGTTGCAGACAAGCAGGGCGGGGCCGTGTTCGGGCACATTGTCGAGTCCGTCGGTGCGGATCCGATACAGCGTGTTGACCAGGATCCATGACAGGAAACGCATGAGGAATTCGGGAACCAGCGTATAGATGTAGATCGCCACGATGGCATTCAACACGGCCACGCAGAGGAAGATTTGCGGGATGCTCAGGCCGAGCGCGGTCAGGCCGAGGCCGAGACCGGCCGAGATGACCATGAAGAACGCGTTGAGGATGTTGTTGCCGGCGATTACGCGCGAGAGCTCGCTGCGCTCGGTGCGGCTTTGCACGAGGGCGAACAGCGGCACGATGAATAGTCCGGCAAACAGGCCGATGAGGATCAGGTCGATGACGATATGCGTGCTGCCGGCGGCGCGCAGGAAGTCGCCGATGCCAAGGCCATGCGCGGTGGCCACGCCGGGTCGGGCGAAATACAGATCGACCGCAAACACGGTCATGCCGATCGAGCCGAACGGCACCAGGCCGATCTCCACCTTGTGCCCGGACAGGCGTTCGCAGAGCAGCGAACCAATGCCGACCCCGACCGAGAACAGGGCCAGGGTCAGGTTGAGCACGCCTTCGCCGCCGCCCAGAAAGGTCTGCGTGTAGGCAGGCAATTGCGCGGTGAAGACGGTGCCGAAAAACCAGAACCAGGAGATGCCGAGGATGGCATTGAAGATGGTGCGATCCTTGGTCACGTAACGCATCACGCGCACGGTTTCGCTGACCGGGTTCCAGTTGAACTTGAGGTCGGGAGCACTGGCCGGAGCGGGAGGAATCGCGCGACTGACCAGGTAGCCGAGCACGGCGATGCCGACGACGAGGATCGAGGCGGCGGTGGTGCCGAAATCGCCAAGCGCCATCAGCGAGCCGCCGGCCATCATGCCGATCAGCACCGACATCGAGGTGCCCATTTCAACCAGCCCGTTGCCGCCAACGAGTTCCTCGGTCTTCAGCGCCTGCGGCAGGATCGCGTACTTGATCGGGCCGAATACAGTCGAGTGCAGGCCCATCAGGAACAGCACGACAAACAGCAACCAGACCTGATGTGCATGAAACGCATAGACGGCCATCAGCATGGCGCCGATCTCGAACAGTTTGACGTAGCGGATCAGGCGCGATTTTTCGAATTTCTCGGCGATCTGCCCGGCACTGGCCGAGAACAGGAAAAACGGCAGGATGAACACTGCCGGCGCAATCATCGCGTAGAAGCTCACGGCCTCGATGGTCAGGCCAAGGTGGAAACCGATCAGTACCACCATGCCCTGGCGGAAGGCATTGTCGTTGAATGCGCCGAGTGCCTGGGTCGCAAAGAACGGGCCGAATCGACGCTTGCCGAGCAGGGTGAACTGACTGTGTTCGGACATGGGCTGGCCTGCGAAAAAGACTGCGGCAATCTAGCAGAGCACGCCGCCCTATGGGCGCGGCAACACAAAGTTGCCTCGGCGGCGCGCATCATCCACGATGGGCGCGGGAAGGGGATTTGGGGCATGGCCGAAGGGATCGATCAGCACCACTTGAGGGGCAGCGCTGCGAGGCGCTGGCGTTACCGCGTCCCGGTGCGGCGCGCCGCGATCGGCATCTTCGCCGACCGCATGGAAGTCGACCTCCGCGCAGCCGGAGTGCCCGAGGGTGTGCGCCAGTCACTGGCGACCGTCCTCGATGAACTGCTCGCCAATGTGGTCATGCATGCCGAAGGGGTGCGCGGCCCGGTACACGTGCGCCTGCGCTGTGGCGACGATGAGCTGGTCGCCCGTCTGCGCTATTGCGCCGCCGCGTTTGATCCCACGGAAATTGGCGTGGCCGAGTTGCCGACGACCATCGCTGCGGCAAATATTGGTGGCGTCGGCATCGCCATGGTGCGCGCCATGACCCGCGAGTTTGTCCATCAATATCGTCGCGGTGAAAACCACCTGCGTTTGCGGCTGGCTGTCTAGCCGGGATTCGGGATGACCCGCCGTTCGGCTGTTGAAGACGGGGATTTGAGAGAGCAATGCATCGCGGCTGAAGCCGCTTCCTGCAATTCCCTATTCCCTATTCCCGATTCTCTATTCCCCTCCTCGCGAAAGCGCGCGATGGCCGATATCGCGACGGTGGAATCCGCCATCGAAATGGATCTTTGAAAGCGCCGTATAGGCGCGCTCGCGCGCCGCGGGCAGATCCGCGCCCAGCGCGCACACCGTGAGCACGCGCCCGCCCGCGCTGACGACCTGGCCGTCGCGCAGGCGCGTGCCGGCGTGGAACACCTTGACGTCGGCCATGGCGAGATCGAGACCGCTGATCGGATCACCGCCGCGCACCTTGCCCGGATAACCGTGGGCGGCCATGACCACGCCAATTGCGGGACGCGGATCCCAGAGCAGATGGATATCGCGCAAGCGCCCGGTCAGTGCAGCTTCAATCAGTTCGACCAGATCCGATTGCAGGCGCATCATGATCGGCTGCGTTTCCGGATCGCCGAAACGGACGTTGAACTCGATCACCTTTGGCGCGCCATCGCGGTCGATCATCAAGCCGGCATAGAGGAAGCCGATGAACGGGGCGCCTTCGGCCGCCATGCCGGCAAGGGTCGGCCGGATCACCTCTTCCATGATGCGCCGGTCGACTTCGCGGGTGACCACGGGTGCCGGTGAATACGCACCCATGCCGCCGGTGTTGGGCCCGGTATCCGCTTCGCCGACACGCTTGTGATCCTGGCTGCTGGCCATGGGCAAGGCATGCTGGCCATCCGAGATGACGATATAGCTGGCCTCTTCGCCTTCGAGGAACTCCTCGATGACGACACTGGCAGAGGCATCACCGAAGGACTGCGCGCCGAGCATGTCGTGCAGCGCTTGTTCGGCATCGCCAAGGGTCAGTGCAACCACGACGCCTTTGCCGGCGGCGAGGCCATCGGCCTTGATCACGATTGGCGCGCCATGCTTGCGCACATAGGCAATGGCCGGGTTCAGTTCCCGGAATACCGCGTAGCGTGCAGTCGGAATGTTGCGTCTGGCGAGGAAGGCCTTGGCAAAGGCTTTCGATCCTTCCAGTTGTGCGGCGATGCGACGTGGGCCGAAACAGGCAAGGCCGGCGGCGCGGAACTTGTCGACGACACCGAGCACCAGCGGGATCTCGGGGCCGACCACGGTCAGGTCCACCTTTTCCGCAAGGGCGAGCTTCAGCAGACCGTCCAGATCGTCCACGGCAACGTCGGCGTTGCGCATGTGCGGCTCACGCGCCGTACCCGCATTGCCGGGAGCGACGATGATTTCCCGCACGCGCCGGGACTGGGCAAGTTTCCATGCCAGTGCATGTTCGCGGCCACCGCCGCCAATGACGAGGAGTTTCATTTGTCGGGGAATAGGGAATGGGGAATCGGGAATGGGCGGTTGGGGCACCCGAATGGAAAATGGACAATGCGAAACGAATGCTGCAAGACCTCAAGCCCCATGCTGCGGATGGCTGGCTTCTGACTCATGACCATTCCCCATTCCCGATTCCCGATTCCCGATTCCCGCACTAGCGCAGTGCGCTAGTGCCTGAAATGCCGCACCCCGGTGAACACCATCGCCATGTCGTTGGCGTCGGCGGCGGCAATCACTTCGGCATCGCGCATGGAGCCGCCGGGCTGGATCACCGCGCGGATGCCGACTGCGGCGGCGGCGTCGATGCCATCGCGGAACGGGAAGAACGCATCCGATGCCATCACGCTGCCGGCAACGGCGAGACCGGCTTCTTCGGCTTTCATCGCGGCAATGCGGGCACTGATCACGCGGCTCATCTGGCCGGCACCGATGCCGATCGTGCGGCTTTCGCGCGCGTAGACGATGGCATTGGATTTCACGTACATGGCGACATGCCAGGCAAACAGCAGGTCGCGCAACTCGTCGGTGGTCGGCACGCGCCTGGAGACGACCTTGAGGTCGGTAAGCATCAGCGTGTCGCGATCGGCATCCTGGGCCAGCATGCCGCCGGCGATGCGCTTGTAGTCGACGCTCTGGCTGGCGGAATCGGACCAGTCGCCGGTCGCCAGCACGCGCACGTTCGGCTTTTTCGCAAAGGCCGCCAGCGCGGATTCGTCGACTTCGGGGGCGATCACGACCTCGACAAACTGGCGTTCAAGCAGCAGCTCGGCGGTTTCCACATCGAGGCGGTGGTTGAAGGCGATGATGCCACCGAATGCCGACAACGGATCGCAGGCATAGGCATGCTCGTAGGCTTCGCGCGCGCTGGTGGCGAGGGCGACACCGCAGGGATTGGCGTGCTTGACGATGACGCAGGCCGGTGTGCGCTGGAATGCCTTGACGCACTCGAGCGCGGCATCGGCATCGGCGAGGTTGTTGTAGGAAAGCTCCTTGCCGGCAAGCACGCGTGCGCCGGCAATGGTGCCAGCAGGCACATTGGCTTCCACATACAGGGCGGCGGCCTGATGCGGATTCTCGCCGTAGCGCAGAAGCTGCTTGCGTGTGTAGGAAAGGTGCAGGCTCGGGGCGAAGGGTTCACTGGTTTCACCTTGCGTGCGTGCGCCAAGCCAGCCGGCGATGCGGCCGTCGTAGCCGGCCGTATGCGCATAGGCCTTGGCCGCGAGTCGACGCCGCATCTCGATGCTGGTGCCGCCATGCGCCAGGGCATCGAGCACTTCGGCATAGTCGGCCGGATCGCTGATGACGATCACGTGTTCGTGGTTCTTGGCCGCCGCGCGCAGCATGGCCGGGCCACCGATATCGATGTTCTCGATGGCGGTGGCCAGCGAGCAATCCGGGCGTGCGGTGACGGCATCGAAGGGATACAGGTTGACCACCAGCAGGTCGATCGGGCTGATGCCATGCTCGCTCATCACCGCATCGTCGATGCCGCGGCGGCCGAGCAGGCCGCCATGCACGAGCGGGTGCAGGGTCTTGACCCGACCATCCATGATTTCCGGAAAGCCCGTCATCGCGCCGACCTCGGTGACCCGCAACTGGGCATCACGCAGGGTGTGCGCCGTGCCCCCGGTCGAGATCAGGCCAATGCCCAGGGCATCGAGCCCGCGGGCGAAATCGAGCAGGCCGGTCTTGTCGGACACGCTGAGCAGCGCGCGTCGGACGGTTGCAAGGGGTGTCTCGAACATGGGATCAACCGCAGGAGCGTTCTGGTCGCGCAGTATAGCGGTGGCGCGCGCGGTGCGCTCAGCCGAGCCCGTAGTGCTGCAGCTTCTTGCGCAGGGTCGCGCGGTTGATGCCGAGTGCGGCGGCGGCGCGGCTCTGGTTGCCGCCGTACCAATCGAGCACCTCGCGCAGCAGCGGCATTTCGACCTCGCCCAGCACCAGCGCGTGCAGTCCGTCAGCCGGATGCGAATCAATATCCACGAGGTAACGGCGCACTGCACGTGAAACGCAGTCACGCAACGCAGGTTGCAGGACCGGTTCGTGCGCGGCATCCGTGCGCAACGGTGTTACAGCATTCACTTCTACGGCCCCCAGGCAATCGAGATGACAGACCCCCTGCGGCGGAACGCTCCCGACGTTCCGCGTTGCGGGTCGGTCATAGTAGCGCCGCATGGCGCCGTTGGTAAGTACCGACCGACGCCGCCGCGCGGGAAAGTGCCCAGCGAGCCAGAATCTGTTGCGTTGCTACTCGAAACGAAACTCGAAAGCGACGGCATTCTTGCCCGGATCGGCGACCTCGAAAACCAGTGCCGCCTTGGCCGAGGGCGCGAGGCCGTTGGCCAGGGCGCGGGCATCGCTGATGTATTCGCGCGGCTGGAAGCGGCGCATGGCGATGCGCTGCTCATCGAGGTCCGACAGGGTGATCGCGACGACCGGAAACGGCTGCGCGAAATCGCCGGCATTCTGCAGCGTGGCCGAAATGATCAGGGCGCCCGGCACCGAAGGGTGCGGACGGATATCGCGCGAGGCCAGCTGCAGCAAGTCGTCGTCCTTGTGCAAGGGCACCTGGCAGCCGATCCTCGCGCAGGCATCGGCAATCCACGGACGCAGGCTTGAATCGTTGATCCACAGGCTTCGTTCCGCCCAGGCGATCTCGCCGGCGAGGAGGACAAGCAGGAGGAAGCTGCCGAATATCCAGATGCCGTTGCCGCGTGATGGCACCGGCTTGTGAGTGCGCGTGAATTGCGGCGGGCTGGCCGTGCGCTCGTGTGCCCGCGGCCGGTCATCGGGATCGAGAAAGAGGGTTCCCTGGGTGCCACGGTGCGGGCGAAAGACCGGCAGTCCGAGTTGCGGCGGGGAAAGCTGTTCGGCATGCCGCTCGAGCCTGCCGATCGGCTCGGCCGGCAATTGCTCGCTGAGGCTCGGCAAGGCGTTGAACAGCGCGTTGCAGTGCGAGCAGCGCACCGAGCCGTGCGCCGCCGCAAGTTCGGCGGCACCTAGCTTGAAGATGGTCAGGCATTCCGGGCACTGGGTGTACATGCCGGGCATTCTATCGTGCAGTCGGGATCAGCGCCGCCGCCCGTCAATGCGCACCCAGTCTTCCCGAATCGTGGCAGACAGGTCCTCAAACCATTCCGAATAGCGGGCAAGCAGTTCATCGCGCTGGCTGACGAGGATGCCTGACAAGGCCAGTGCGCCACCTGGTTGAAGTCGCGCGGCAAACTCCGGTGCCAGGGCGTGCAAGGGGCCGGCAAGGATGTTCGCCACCAGCACGTCGGCGATGGCACCGGGATCGGCGGCAGGCAGGTACAGCACGATCGACGTGGCGACGCCATTGCGTTCGGCATTGTCGCGAGTGGCCTCGATGGCCTGCGGATCATTGTCGATGGCAATGACTTCTCGTGCACCGAGCAGCGCGGCGGCGATCGCCAGCACGCCGGATCCGCAACCGTAATCGATCACGCGCTTGCCGGCGAGATCGGCCTGGTCCAGCCATTCCAGGCAGAGTGCGGTGGTCGGGTGCGTGCCGGTACCGAAGGCGAGACCCGGATCGAGCCGGACCACGACCGCATCGGCTTCCGGGACGGGTTCGGTGTTCCATGGATAAATCCACAAGCGCTTGCCGAATTGCATCGGCTTGAACTGGTCCATCCACGCGCGCGTCCAGTCCTGATCGGCGATTTCGCGAAACGCTATTTGTGCAGGTTCCAGATCCGGCAGCAACTCGCCGAGCACGTGCAGCAGACCGCTGCGATCGACATCGGCTTCGAACAAGGCCGACAGCATGATCAGCGACCACAATGGCGTTTCGCCGACGCCGGGTTCGAGGATCGCCCGCTCGTTGCCGGTATCGGCATCGGCATCGAGCAAGGTCACTGCCAGTGCGCCGACATCGTCCAGCGCCTCCTCGACAGCTTGTTGCTGGTCGGCGCGCAGGGTCAGGGAAAGTTCAAGCCACGTCATTGCGGATGGATTCACCGGAAAGGGCCAAGCGGGCGCGACAGCACTTGCCGCGCGGACAGAGCCGGATGGAAGACTATTCGCCGCCTCGGGCGGCCAGGAGGGAAATTTCGTCGGACAGGCCAAGCAAGGAAGAATCGCGCAATGCATCGGCGGCGTCCGAGCGGATCACCCGATCATCCTTGACGTAGACGATGTACACACCTCCGTCGCGAAAGCCGACATTGCCGAACATGGCAGCAGGATCGCAGGAATAGATGAAGTGATCGTCCCACGCCAGCGTCTGCTCGCGCGCTTGCGGTCCCTTCAGTGTTTCGGTGACGGCCAGGGTCACCTGGCCGGATTGCTGCGCAGCGCGATCGGGGCGCTGCAGCGCCGTGACGCTGCCGACGAAGATCGCATCCGCCGCCTTTGCCATGTCCATGGCCAGTACCCGCAGGCGCTGCAACTGCTCGGCATCCTGTTGCCGCTGCTGCTCTGCGGGCAGGGTTCCGCACGCCGCAGCCTCGACATTGAACCCGGCGAGAAAAAATGCGATCACAGCCAGCGCAATCGTCAGCGTAGCGACCGCGGGATCGCCGGGGACTGCGCGCGCGCCGATCCTGTTCATTCCAGGCCGAGCGCCTTGGCCTTGGCCTCGGCCATGCGCTTTTCCAGATAGTGGATGTTCATGCCGCCGGCCTGGAAACCGCCATCGGCAAGGATGCGCATCTGCAGCGGCAGGTTGGTCTTGACGCCCTCGATGACCACTTCGGCCAGCGCCTGGCGCATGCGTGCGACGGCGGTTTCACGATCGCGACCGTGCACGATCAGCTTGCCGATCATCGAGTCATAGTTCGGCGGAATGCGGTAGCCGTCATAGATGTGCGTATCGGTGCGCACGCCGGGACCGCCGGCGGCGAGGAAGCGCTTGACCGTGCCCGGGCTGGGCATGAAGGTTTCCGGATCCTCGGCATTGATGCGGCATTCGATGGAGTGGCCGGTGATGCGCACGTCTTGCTGGCGAATCGAAAGCTTTTCGCCGGCCGCGATCAGCAACTGTTCGCGGACCAGGTCGATGCCGGTGATCATCTCGGTGACCGGATGTTCGACCTGGATGCGCGTGTTCATTTCGATGAAGTAGAAGCGTCCATCCTCGTAGAGGAATTCAAACGTGCCGGCGCCGCGATAGTTGATGCGCAGGCAGGCTTCGACACAGACCTTGCCGATCGCCTGGCGCTGCTCTTCGCTGATGCCCGGCGCGGGTGCCTCCTCGACCACTTTCTGGTGGCGGCGCTGCATCGAGCAATCGCGCTCGCCAAGATGGATCGCACTGCCCTGGCCATCGGCCAGCACCTGGATTTCGACATGGCGCGGGTTCTCGAGGAACTTCTCCATGTAGACCTGATCGTTGCCGAATGCGGCCTTGGCTTCGTTCTTGGTCATGGCTATCGCATTGGCGAGGTGCGCCTCGGTATGCACCACGCGCATGCCGCGTCCGCCGCCGCCACCGGAGGCCTTGATGATGACCGGATAGCCGATGTCGCGGGCGATGCGCATGTTCTCGGCAAGGTCATCGCCGAGCGGGCCACCCGATCCCGGCACGCAGGGAACCCCGGCAGCTTTCATTGCGCGGATTGCCTCGACCTTGTCGCCCATCATGCGGATGGTGTCGGCGCGCGGACCGATGAAGATGAAACCCGATTGCTCGACGCGCTCGGCGAAGTCGGCGCTTTCGGCGAGAAATCCGTAACCGGGATGGATGGCCTGGGCGTCGGTGACCTCGGCGGCGGCGATGATTGCCGGCACGTTGAGGTAACTCTCGGCCGCCGGCGGCGGGCCGATGCACACCGATTCATCGGCCATGCCGACATGCTTGAGGTTGCGGTCAACCGTCGAATGCACGGCCACGGTCTTGATCCCGAGCACATGGCAGGCGCGCAGGATGCGCAACGCGATTTCGCCGCGATTGGCGATGACGACTTTGTCTAGCATGGGAATGGGGAATGGAGAATGGGGAATGGGTTTGAAGCCAGCATCATGAATCTCCACGCGTCGTCAGTGCGTTCATCAAGGCGGTGAGCTTGGCGAAAACCCGATCCACGGAGGCATCCGTGTCAGGATCTGACTGCATGTAACCAAGACGCGTCGCGATTTGTAATTGAGTGGACATTTCAGAAAGCGATCCGCGTGCAATGGAGAGAAAACGTTGGTACTCGGCCGTCGAGCGTCGGGCCGCACCTTCGGCAATATTCGACGGCACACTGACTGCCGCTCGCCGGATTTGGGGTAGTCAAACCGAAACGCTCATCTGCTGGAAACCCCGCGGTCAGCGTGTAAATCATTTCCACAAGCCGCATCGCCTCCTGCCAGACGTCCAGTCGTTCGTGCGCCCGCTTGGACAATTCCCCATTCCCCATTCTCCATTCCCGGCCCTTCAACCAATCACGAACAGCGGTTCGTCAAACTCCACCGGGTGGCCGCTTTCGGCGAGGATGGCAATGACCGTGCCGGATACTTCCGCCTCGATCTGGTTGAACATCTTCATCGCCTCGATGATGCCGAGGGTGTCGCCGGCCTTGACCTTCTGGCCGATGGAAACGAACGGCGGTGCGTCGGGATTGGCCGAGGCATAGAACGTGCCGACCATCGGCGAGCGCACCGTGGTGCCGGGCGGAAGCACGCGGCTTTCCGCCGTGGCCGCGGAGTCGCTGGCCGCTGCAGGTGCCGGTGCCGCAATCGTCGGCGCAACCGGCGCAGGGCTGACGGGTGCCGCCGCGTAGGTCGGCGTCATGTTCTTCGGGTATCGCGACAGGCGCACGATTTCCTCGCCTTCCTTGATCTCCAGTTCGGCCAGGTTCGATTCTTCAAGCAGATCGATCAGTTTCTTGATCTTGCGCAGATCCATGGGAGTCGCCTTTGCATGGGAGCGACGCGACCGACGCGACGCCCCGGGTGGTGATGATTCAGTTCAATGGCTGGCCAGTCGACGCAGGATGAAATCGAGCGCCAGCGCATAGCTTTCCGCGCCAAATCCGGAAATCACGCCGAACGCGACGTCGGAGAAATACGAATGCTGGCGGAACGCCTCGCGCGCCTGGATGTTGGAGAGGTGCACCTCTACGAACGGGATCGCCACGCCGGCCAGTGCATCGCGCAGGGCGATGCTGGTATGCGTGTACGCGCCCGGATTGATCACGATCCAGGCCATCCCCTCGGCGCTTGCGGCATGGATGCGCTCGATCAGTGCATGCTCGGCATTCGACTGGAATGTCTGCAGCTCATGCCCGGCCGACTTGGCCGCTGCAGTCAGACCGCCATCGATGTCGGCCAGCGTGCTGCGCCCGTAAACCTCCGGCTCGCGCGTACCGAGCAGGTTGAGGTTGGGGCCGTGCAAGACGAGGATCTTGGCCAAGGGCATTCCGGAATGCGGTCGTGCGACCGGTTCAAACAGGGCCGCTAGTGTCATCGAACCGGATCAATGTGTCCAGTTCGGCGAAGATCGACGAAATTGAGGCCTGGCCTCAGGCCGCCAATTGGCGCAAATCTCGAACTTGGCAGTGCGGCCGGGGTCAGAAGCTCGTGCAGTCGATGACAAAACGATAGCGTACGTCGCCCTTGATCATGCGCGTGTAGGCTTCGTTGATCTTGTCGATGGGGATCAGTTCGATATCCGAGGCGACCCCGTGTTCGGCGCAGAAATCGAGCATTTCCTGGGTTTCGCGGATGCCGCCGATCAGCGATCCGGCGAGTCGGCGACGGCGCATGATCAGCGGGCCGGCCGACAGCGGCGTCGGCTGATCGGGCAGGCCGACCAGGATCATGGTGCCGTCCCGGCGCAGCAGGCCGAGGTAGGCGTTGTAGTCGTGCGGCGCGGAGACCGTGTCGAGGATGAAATCGAATCGTCCGGCGAGGTTCTTGAAGGTTTGCGGGTCGGCGGTCGCGGCAAATTCGTCGGCACCCAGCTTGAGCGCATCGTCACGCTTTGACGGTGAGGTGCTCAGTACGGTGACGTGCGCACCCATCGCGCGGGCGATCTTGACGCCCATGTGGCCGAGGCCGCCGAGACCGACTACGGCGATCTTGTCACCAGCCTTGACGCCAAAGGTACGCAGGGGCGAATAGGTGGTGATGCCGGCGCACAGCAAGGGCGCGGCACGATCCAGCGGAATCGAATCGGGCACGCGCAGCACGTAGTCCTGATTGACGACAATGCGCGTCGAATAGCCGCCATAGGTGGGTTGGCGGGTGCCGCGCTCGAGGCTGTTGTACGTCGCCGTCATGCCCTCCGAGCAGAACTGCTCCTCGCCATCCTTGCAGGCCGCGCATTCACGGCAGGAATCGACGAAGCAGCCGACGCCGACGCGATCGCCGACCTTGAAGCGGGTCACCGCGTCGCCAACGGCATCGACGTGACCGACTATTTCGTGACCGGGCACCATCGGAAAGATGCCGCCACCCCATTCTCCCCGAGCCTGATGGATGTCCGAATGGCAGACGCCGCAGTAGCGGATCTCGATCTGCACGTCGTGCGGACCGGGTGGGCGGCGCGTGATCGTCCATGGCGCGAGCGGCGATTTGGCATCGGCGACGGCGTAGGCAGGAGTCGACATGGCGGGTTCCTCGGTTTTCCGGATTTCGGTGGAGGGATGTTGCGGCGCCGACTACAAGCGGCGGCTGTCCAGCATAGCCGACGCACACGGTTTCAGAGATACGGTGCGATCCATTCCTCGAATGCCGCTTCGCTGAAATTGCCGACGCGCACCTTGAGCAGGTGGCCGTCGCGGCTGATCAAGGCCGTGTAGGGCAGCACGCTTTGCGTATTGCCAAGGCGCAGTGAAGCATCGATGGCATCGTCCGGCGCATTGATCAGGATCGGGTAGCTGACCGGGTTTTGCTTGAGGAAGTCGAGCGCATCGGCCGCTTCCTCGTACGCAACACCGACCACCTCGACGCCGCGGGCAGCGTACCTTGCATGGGCTCGATCGAGCATCGGCATTTCCTCGCGACACGGTCCGCACCAGCTCGCCCAGAAGTTGAGCACGACGAGCTTGCCGTTCCATTCCGCAAGCGAGCGCGGTTTGCCATCGACGTCGGCGAGGCTGATGCCATCGACCTTCTCGCCAGGCGTCACGGCACTGGCCATGGCAACGCTGGCCTGCGCAGGTGGCGCCGGTCGCAGCAGCGCGCCGAGAGCGAGGCCGAGACAGGCGCTGGCAATGGCCAGGGCAACGATCAGCAGGTTGGTTCGATTGAACATGCTTGGGGGATGTCAGTGGGCGGCTTGCGCGCGCGTCACGGTGCGCGCGGCGCGAGCGCATCCGCGACGATGCCCGAGGTCAGTACCGTCGGCAACACCTGGCCGTTTCCTTGATTGCCACGGAACACGACATACAGCGGCACGCCGACCGCGCCATGAGCCTGCAGGAACGCGGTGATTTCCGGATCGACATTGGTCCAGTCGCCTTTCATGTAGACGGCATTGGCCTGCTTGAGCAGATCGGCAAAATGCGCGCTGGCGAGCACGGCCTTTTCGTTGGCCTTGCAGGTCACGCACCAATCGGCCGTCATGTTGACGAACACCGTGCGGCCTTCGTCGCGCAAGCTGGCCAGCTTGGCGCTGGAGTAGGCAACCGCCGAGTCCGCTTCGTTGACTGCGTGAGCGGCTGGACCGAGCCGCGCAATCATCCAGATCGGCACCAGCGAGGCGAACATCAAGACGATCGCCAATGCTCGTCCCAGCGGTTTTTGCCGGGCCCGCGCGTGCTCCATCCACCACAGCGCCAGCGCAAGCACGACCGCGCCAATCAAGACGTAACCAATCGCATCGACGCCGCGTTGCTTGCCGAGTACCCAGACCAGCCAGACGGCGGTCAGATACATCGGGAAGGCCAGCACCTGCTTGAGGGTTTCCATCCAGGCACCGGGCTTGGGCAGACGCGAGGCCAGCGCCGGGACAAAGCCGACCAGCAGGAACGGCAAGGCCAAACCGAGGCCCAGCGCCAGGAAGATCAGCAAGGCCACGATCGACGAGGAAGCAAAGGCAAATGCCAGTGCCGGCCCCATGAACGGGGCCGTGCACGGACTGGCGACAATGCAGGCGAGCACGCCGGTGAAGAAATCGCCGGCCGGTCCCGATCGTGCGGCGAGACCCTGGCCGGTGCCGGCGAAACGCGCGCCAATGGTGAATACGCCCGACAGGCTCAGGCCCACCGCCAGCAACACATAGACAAGGAAGGCGACAAAGCCCGGTTGCTGCAACTGGAAGCCCCAGCCCAACGCCTGACCTGCCGCACGCAGGGCAATCACCAGCAAGCCGACTGCCGCAAACGAAACCAGCACGCCGCTGGTGTACCAGAGCGCATGGCTGCGCGCCTTGGCCAGGCTCTCGCCACTCTGGGCGAGGCCGATCACCTTGAAGGAAAGCACCGGCAGCACGCACGGCATCAGGTTGAGGATGATGCCGCCGAGGAAGGCAAACAACAGCGCGGCGAGGATGCCGAGCGAAGTGGTTGCCGGCGGTAACGAGCGCAATGCGTTTTGTGAGGACGCATCCAGAGTGCTCGAAGCGGGCGTCGATTTCGTTGCCGGCACAAAGGACTTGGCCGCCGCCGCGAGTTCTTCGGGGCTGGCGGGATCCAGATCCACGGCAACGGTGCGCTGCATGACCGGATAGCAGATGCCGTTTTCCTTGCAACCCTGGAACTCGCCCTGCAACTGGATCGTTTGCGCCCGGCCATCGGCGCGACGCAGGCTGACCGGCACTTCGACCTGGTTGTAGAAGACTTCCACCGTGCCGAAATGCTCGTCGGTGTGATCGACGCCTTGCGGCCATTGCGCCGCGCCGGCCTCGACATCACGACCCTGCACGACGCTCAATTCGCTGCGATCGCGATACAGGTAGTAACCCTTCGGCATGCTCCAGCGCGCGAGCACTTCGGTCGGACTCAGTTCGATGGCCTCGAACACGAAAGCCTGTTCGGGCGGCAGGGTTTCGTCGGCATCGAAGGACTCGGCGTTGGACCCCAGCACGCTGCCCCCGCCCAGCTTGAACGCGAGCGGGCTGGCGGCTTCGGCATTGGCGGCGAGGTCGCGCGGCAGCGAGAGTTTCACCGGGTGCGGCGGATAGCAGATCTTCGGTTCGGTTTCGTGACAACCCTGCACGGTGATGGTGAGGTCGATGCTGGTCGCACTGGCGTCGCTCAGGGTGAACGGCAGGCTGGCCTGGATTGCGTCGTGATAGATCTCGACATCACCGAAAAACTCGTCGTGCTGCTCGATGCCGGGCGGCAGATCGAGATTGCCCAGAGTCAAGCCGGGCTGGCTGGTCTTGGCCTTGATGCGACCCTTGTAGAGGTAATAGTCCTTGGCGATCGTCCAGTCGAGGGCAATGCGATCCGCTCCGACCAGCTCGGCCTTGAACACAAACGCTTGCTCGACCGGCAGCAAACCATCCTGTTCCTGCGCGTGGGCAGCGCTGGCAAGGACGAAAGGGGCAAGCAGGACAAGCAGCAGGTAGCGGAACAAGGCGACACTCCGGAATGCGGGTTCACGATCGGCGAGCCGATGCAGGATGCATCAGGATACTCCGACCTCGTGTTCGACCCAGGCCGCATACGGCGCGTGGGCAGCGCTGACATCGACCGCAATTATCTCCGGCAGTTCATATGGATGCAGTTCGAGCAGGCGCGCCGCGAGCGCCGGATAGCGTTCGCGCGTGGTCTTGATCAGCATCAGCACTTCATCATCGGCGTGGGTTTCGCCCTGCCAGCGAAACGTCGAACGCACGCCCGGCAGCAACGAAACGCAGGCCGCCAGATGTTCCTCGACCAGTGCCTTGGCAATGCCTTCGGCACTGCCATCGGCGGCGCAACTGCAATGGACGATCAGCAGGGACATGGAAAGTTTCCTCTTGCTGCGCTCATCAAAACCGCCTTCAGCCAGCATCCCCGGTTGAGGTGATTCTGCGCCGCTTCTCACGCAGATACTGGCTCTAGCCACGATGCGTTTTCCCGACACCCGCAAAAACATCGGGCCGGAAGGCCTCACCTGCAACAGCGAGATACGTTTGCCCCGGATCGAAGAAGGTGATCGCGCGCCGACGTACGATCACCTTCGAGCACCATCCGACGCCAATCAATGCACGGTAGGCGATGCTGCCGCTTCAAACCCGTCGACAAAAATCACATCGTTGCCGAGCGGTTCGCAGGTGGCCGGATTGCTGGACTGGAACAAGGCGGCGGAAACCCATTCCGGGTGATCGACGAACGGATTGCGGTTGCCCTGGAAAATCTGGATTGCGTCATTGCGGGCGACTTCCTCGGCATCCGGCGGATCGCCGGCGCTCCAGGCGAGCAGATCGCTGAGCAGGCCCATGTAGGCCGGCGCGTTGTAGTTGCTGGTGCCGACGATCAGGCTGCGGTTGTCGGTCAGTTCGAGGTTCGGCTCGGTCTGGCCGCTGGTCGGATCGGTGCCGCCTTCGTAACGGATCGCCATGTAGAAGATGGCGCGGGCCATTTCACCCTTGCGGTGATTCCAGGTTTCAAACGAGTTGCTGTTGACCCAGTTCGAGTTGCCCGGGTAGGTGCCGCTGCCGCCGCCGACGCCGCCGTTGACTTCGGTGACGCGCTCACCACAACCGCTCGCGCAGTTTGCGTACGGCTTGTTCCCGCGATCGGAGTTGTAGCCGGTGTCCGACAACCAGAGCATGTGCGTATCGGTATAGGGCGCGTTCGGCAGGCCGAGGTTGCCGGTCGTGCTCGGAAAGCCCAGCGAGTTCGGCCAGGTGTGCTCGCGGTTGTAGGTGACCCCGCCGCCAGTGCCGGCGCGATCGCTGACGGCGTTGTACAGACGGTTCTTGTAGACATCGAGAATCTTGCCGGGATTGCCGGGTACCGCCTGTGCGGTTTCGAGGATCGTCCAGGTATTCGTGCCCGAGCCGCTGTACGGATAGGCGGTGTGGCCGCGGATCAGCAGATGCAGGCTGCAACGCAGTTGTCCGGGGCTGCTGGTGTTGACCGAGGAGTAATAGCCGCTGGTCGAGCCATCGCTGACCGTGAAATGGATGACCAGCGACTGCTCCATGGCGATGTCGCTGGCATTGCGCACATGCGCCGCATCGATGGTGAATTCGCAGCTCGCGCTGGCCGGCAGCACCGTAGCCGGGGTCAGCGTGCGGGTGTTGCCGCTGCCGGTTTCGGTCAGGTTGATCGGGGTTGCATTGCACGACAGGGCAAATGCGCCCGGCGTCGTCGTCACGATTTCGCTGAAGTTGACGCGCACATCGCTGGCCAGCGGCACGTGGCTCGCGCCGTCGGCAGGCAAGGTCGAAATCACCGTGGGCGCCGGGATGCTGCCTGGATCGAGGGTCGTGAACATCACCGTGACGTCGGCGGCCAGCGCATCCGCTGCCCCGTCCAGATCGCTTACGCCGCTGGCGAGGATGGTCCAGGTGCAGGATTCATTGCCGGCAAAGGCGGGTGATGGCGTCAGCGTATAGCTGGTCGGGCCACCGCCGAGGGTGACGGCGTGGCTGCCGGAAGTGCTGCAGCTGAGCGTGGTCCACGGATCATCCAGGCTGACCGCTTCACTGAACACCACGCTGAGGGTTGCGCCCAGGGCGACATCGACGGCGTTGTTGGCCGGCGTCATCGAGACCACGGTTGGCGGCACATCGACCGGCGGATCACCGGCCACGGCAAAACTGATGTTGTCGATGGCCAAGCCGTCGTCATTGCTGCTGGCATTGATATCGGTCCAGCGCACCCAGAGCGTGCCATTGGCGGCAAGATTGAGGCCGCTGATCGAAGCGCTGACCGCGACCCGATTGGCGGCGGCATTGCCATCCAGCGCGCCGGGAGTTCCGGTCGTGACCGGGGCGACCAGATCCAGCGCACTGACCGCGACCCAGGTTGCCGCGGCATCGGTCAACGATGTCGCATTGGCGCTGTACTCGAACTTGAGGCTGTCGGCACGGCCCGCGGTTCCCAGCCGCCACTGTTCGCCGCTATAGGCCACGGCGATTTCGCTCAGCGCCTGGCCGCTGTCATTGCGCAACTGCGCGCCGATCCGCGAGGTCAGCGAGCCGGAAAGCAAGGTGCCGAGCGCGCGTTCGCTGCTCGTGCCGGTTCCAAAGCTGTAGGTGTCGCCGGAAATTGCTGTGCCATCGCCGGCACGATATTCGGTGTTGGCATTGGTGCCGGTTTCCGCCAGATGCCAGCCCGCCGGCAAGGCCGAACTGGTGGCCGAGCTGGCCAGGCTGTCGAAATCCTGCACGGCCGTGCCGCCGACCAGGGACACGACCTGGGCGCTTGCGCTGCCCAGAAAAGCGGCAAAAAGAATCGCGGTGGCGCAACGTGCGCCTTGCATGAAGTTCATGGGGGTTCCTTGGTGGCCACACCCGAGGGCAGGGCGCGCGCGACCGCCGATTATAGGCAAGCCGCATTACAAAAGAATGTTGCACTGCGCCGTGCTGACCCCGGGCCATTGAAACGAATTGCCGCAGCCCCATGTTCGGGGCACGCCAAACCTGGCAGCTTGCCGGTCCTTTCCGGCAAGCCTGCAAATCGCCGTAGCGACATGGCCTGACCGGCTGCCTGGGGACTTCCGCAGGCATTTTTACGCGAGTAGAATTGGCACTCGTTCGGGCAGAGTGCTAACAGCCCGACATAAATTCAATCCAATCAACCAGTTGAAGGAATCAAAACCATGGCACTTCGCCCGCTGCACGATCGCGTCATCCTCAAGCGTCTGGAAGAAGAGAAGATTTCCGCCGGTGGCATCGTGATCCCGGACTCGGCCGCCGAGAAGCCGATTCGCGGCTTGGTCGTCGCCGCCGGCACCGGCAAGATCCTCGAAGACGGCAAGGTTCGCCCGATCGCGGTCAAGGTCGGCGACAAGGTCCTGTTCGGCAAGTACTCGGGCACCGAGGTCAAGGTCGACGGCGAAGAACTGCTGGTCATGCGCGAAGAAGACATCGTCGCGGTGATTGAGTGAGGGGCCGGGAATCGGGAATAGGGAGTAGGGAACCGTAAGAGCAGCACGCTCCGATTCCACTCCGAAATCCGATTCCGCAACCCCCTGCTTTACCCATTCTCGATTCCCCATTCCCTATTCCCGGAGCTTCACAAAATGGCTGCCAAAGAAATCCGCTTTTCCGAAGATGCACGTGCCCGCATGTTGCGCGGCGTCAACACCTTGGCCAATGCGGTCAAGGCCACGCTCGGTCCGAAGGGCCGCAATGTCGTGCTCGACAAGAGCTTCGGCGCACCGACCATCACCAAGGACGGCGTTTCCGTCGCCAAGGAAATCGAACTGGCTGACAAGTTCGAGAACATGGGCGCGCAGATGCTCAAGGAAGTCGCCTCGAAGACCTCCGATGTTGCCGGCGACGGCACCACCACGGCGACCGTGCTGGCCCAGGCTTTGATCCGCGATGGCATGAAGGCGGTCGCCGCCGGCATGAACCCGATGGATCTCAAGCGCGGCATCGACAAGGCCGTGATTAGCGCCGTCGAAGAGCTGAAGAAGCTCTCCAAGCCGTCGGCGGATTCCAAGTCGATCGCCCAGGTCGGCACCATCTCGGCCAATGGCGACGAGCCGATCGGCAAGCTCATCGCCGAGGCGATGGACAAGGTCGGCAAGGAAGGCGTCATCACGGTCGAGGAAGGTTCCGGTCTCGACAACGAACTCGACATCGTCGAGGGCATGCAGTTCGATCGCGGCTACCTGTCGCCGTACTTCATCAACAACCAGGCTTCGCAGCAGGTTGAACTGGATGACCCGTACATTCTTCTTTATGACAAGAAGATCTCCAACGTGCGCGAATTGCTGCCGATCCTCGAAGGCGTGGCCAAGTCCGGCAAGCCGCTGCTGATCGTCGCCGAGGAAGTCGAAGGCGAGGCGCTGGCGACCCTGGTCGTCAACACCATCCGCGGCATCGTCAAGGTCGCAGCGGTCAAGGCGCCGGGCTTCGGTGATCGTCGCAAGGCGATGCTCGAAGACATGGCCATCCTGACCGGCGGCCAGGTGATTTCCGAGGAAGTCGGCCTGCAGCTCGAGAAGGCCACCCTGAAGGATCTCGGTCGCGCCAAGAAGGTCGTAATCACCAAGGAAAACACCACCTTGATCGACGGCGCCGGCGAAGCCGCCACGATCCAGTCGCGCATCAAGCAGATCAAGGCCCAGATCGAGGAAACCTCCTCGGACTACGACCGCGAGAAGCTGCAGGAGCGCGTTGCCAAGCTTGCGGGCGGTGTTGCCGTGATCAAGGTTGGCGCAGCCACCGAAGTCGAAATGAAGGAAAAGAAGGCCCGCGTCGAAGACGCCCTGCACGCCACGCGTGCGGCGGTCGAGGAAGGCGTGGTCCCGGGCGGTGGCGTGGCGCTGATCCGCGCACTGGCCGGCCTGACCAAGCTCAAGGGTGACAACGAAGAGCAGAACCACGGCATCCAGATCGCCCGTCGTGCGATGGAAGCGCCGCTGCGCGAAATCGTCACCAACGCCGGCGAAGAGCCGAGCGTGATCCTGAACAAGGTCGCCGAAGGCAAGGGCAACTTTGGCTACAACGCGGCAACCGGTGAATACGGCGACATGGTCGAACTCGGCATCCTCGATCCGACCAAGGTCACCCGCACCGCGCTGCAGAACGCGGCGTCCATCGCCGGCCTGATGATCACCACCGAAGCAATGGTTGCCGAGGCGCCGAAGAAGGAAGAAGCGCACAACCACGGCGGCGGCGGTGGCATGGGTGGCATGGGCGGCATGGGCGGCATGGACTTTTAATGCTTGTGCGATCGTCCTGATCGCAAGAGCGGAGCAAGAGTGGCCATCCGTGGCCGCACTTTTCACAGAAGCTCCCCCGCTCAGTTGCAGTGATACAGAAAGCCCCGCAGCGATGCGGGGCTTTTTCGTGGGCGTACCCTGTTGCTCGCCGCGCTGAGGGGGTGCTGATCCCGATGACCCTGATCTGCTTCGACGGCGTCCCCGCGATCGGCTTGAGCGGGCTGCTCACGACCCTGACCGGCAACGGCGGTTTCTTCATCTTTCTCCGCCTCGCGACGCTCTTCCTCGTCCGACCCGATGCGCTGCCGCCTGTCGCACAACGCCCGGCGGAAACGCCAACCCTCCTTTCGCCGTGGCCTAGCGACAATCCTCCATTCACAGCCAGCGTGCCGCCAAAGACTCCGTTCGACCTGAGCCCTTCGACATGCTCAGGACAGGCTGCGCGCCGCAGGCGCGAAGTCGAAGGGCAGCTCTCAGGCCTCGCTCGGCAGTTTCTGTCCCACGCCGCCGGGTCCTCTGCGGAATGTCGTCGTGCGCTCGTCGCGGTGTCGAACCGCTCAGCCGAAGTCAGGGCTCGAAACCGTTGCGGAATATTCGATCGACCGCGCCTCGCGACACAACGTTGTCCTTGAGGTCAAGTTCGGAGAACGGGTGCGCAGCGAACGCCGAGGCGATGAATTCCTGCGGATTCAGCGGGTCATGGGTTCCAATCGATCGCGTCGAACCCGAGATCCGCAGCGTTTCGCCGGCTGCGATCATGTAACTCCCCTCGACCGAGGTCGCGGTCGTTGCAGCCGCGCAGGGCATTCCGGCCAGCACGCAGCTGGTCGATTCAACGAGGGTGCCTGGCGGAAGCGTCAGCAGCGCGCGCACATCGTCGGCCGTCACGCTGCCGTCATTGACCGTTTCGAACACGAAGTCGTATCGAACCTCATTCGCTGCGGCATCGCCCGGCTCAAGCGCAAGCGCGACCCGCAACGAACCGTTCGCGCCCGGCATCGGCAGACCCCAGTTGGCGAGTGTCCATTCGGTGGCTCGTCCCGGCTCGTGCAGAGCGCCGATGACGAGAAGATCGCCGGCGGTCGTCGCGCCGATGATTCCCGAATCCCCGTGCTGCGGAAGGTGAGGATGAGCGAGCGGCGACGAGTACAGATACGCCGATCCCCGCGATGCGCCATCGACGACCGAAAACGCGCTGAGCGCGTACCCGTAGGTGTGCCTGAGCGGCTGCGTTGCGTAGATCTTGCCGTCCTGCACGATTCTCGGGTTCACGCGGGAGCGCGGGTCGACCGGATTCTCCGAGAGACGCCTGGCCCAGACGCGGTTGCCGGTTGCGAGGCCGATGCGCAGGAGCAGTCCACGGGTTGTCGGCGACACGAGTCGACTCGTGCCACCGACATAGAAGTCGTCTTCGTCACCGATGGCAGTTCCCGCCATGGAATAGGAAACATCGGCCGGATCGCTGTAGCTCGACGTCCAGAGGATCTCGCCCGAGGCGATGTCGAACTTGCGCACCACGACCTCCGGTCCCGATGCCCACGCGATTGCCGTGCTCGCATCGAGTATCCGAATCTGGCCAACGATGAGTGGATTGGCCCAGCGCGTCGTGCCGTCGGCGCCGGACAGGGTCGTCACTGCGGCGACACTCTCGCCGAGCGGAGTTTCACTGCGGAAATCTTCACCCAGCCCGGACACCCCGGGAGCCATGTAGCTGCTGATCGACAGCGGGTTGACCGGCATCTCGCGTTGCCACATGAGTTCGCCGGTGGCGTGGCTGAATTTTCGCACCCAGCGCCTGCTCGGCAAGAATTCCCAATACGTATCCAGGACGCCGATCGCGATGTCTCCTTCCGCGTTCGCCGCGGGTTCGGAAATATACACATTGAGCTGCGGCGAGGTCACGGTGTCGAGCAGGAACTTCTGCCACAGGCGTTGCCCGTTGGTGACGTCGATCTTGAGGATCGTCGCATCGACATGGTAATCCGTGCTGCCCTCGCCACGAATCCCGAATGTGGCCACGATGTTGCCGTCGCCGCTGCGGACCACTGAAAGAGAATGATTCTGCGACCACGCCATCGTCACGAATGGAATCGGCGTCACCGACTCCTGCAGCAGGGCGCCGGTCGCGTTGTCATGGCTGCGCAGGTGGATCTGCGGGCCATCGGCCGACCATTCCAGGGCGGCTAGTAGCGTGC
>Ga0209170_1000232_pt1 | contig 26447 bp, 33 predicted proteins | sample KloWWTKNB14_bulk_FD_187178 | JGI IMG/M metagenome (GOLD analysis project Ga0209170, IMG submission 187178) | Active sludge microbial communities from Klosterneuburg, Austria, studying microevolution and ecology of nitrifiers - Klosterneuburg... | ecosystem: Engineered > WWTP > Aerobic digester >...
CAAATCTTTGATCCTTTCGAGCCAACCTGATCCCGTGCTCGCTCCTTTCAATCCTCTTCATCACTGGGCTGACCTTTACCCCTGGGCGTCTTTCGCCTGAAGCGCCAAAACGCGGCAAAATCTTTGACTTTTTGTGACAACTGAATCGGAATACAGTCATTTTTCAATCGATTATCACCGTGTTTGACAATTGAGCCAGCTTTCAGTACATTCAAAACTTATGGAAAACTTATGGAAAAGGTGGTTTATTTTTCCTATACCCAAGAAAAATTGCGGAGGAATTTACGAATGAAGTCGGCGGCACACTGACTATCGCCACAACACACACGCAAGCGCGCTATGCGCTACCCCCTACCCCCTACCCCCTACCCCCTACCCCCTACCCCCTACCCCCTACCCCCTGTGATCAAGCGCTTTACCGAACGTTACCAAAGAGTCAAATTAATTCTGCGGCAAGGCAGTCCGATGCAAATTTCTGCTTTAGTGACTTCGGGAGAAGCGGATATTGCGATTGCCACCGAAGCCTTTGAGCAATTTCCAGAACTCATATTGCTGCCGTGTTATCAATGGAATCGATGTGTCGTTGTGCCGTCCAAGCACCCGCTTCTAAAGTTAAAAGAACTCACATTGGAAGCGATTAATCAATATCCTATCATTACTTATGATTTTGCTTTTACCGGTCGCTCAAAAATCAACCAGGCATTTGCTAGCCGGGGACTGGAACCCAATGTGATACTGACGGCCATTGACTCGGATGTGATCAAAACTTATGTAGAATTGGGGCTAGGTGTTGGTATACTGGCAAACATGGCGTTTGATCCCAAACGAGACAAAAATCTCAGATCCATTGATGCTAGCCATCTGTTTGAACCCAGCACGACACGCATCGGCATAAGCCGTAACAGTTATATACGTGGTTATGTCTTCGATTTTATCGAAATGTTTGCGCCGCACCTTGATCACGCCAGTATTCAAACCAAACTGGAAGGCAACGTAGAAGGATGATTTAAAGAATGAACGCAATAATATCTATAAGTACTTCGTGCCAAAGTAGCACTCACAGATTCTAATAAACATGCTATAAGAACCTCCTAAGGCACAAACGTCTCCCTCCAATTGCTTTAGGAAAATCTTAAGTGATCTGCATTCCTTAAATCTAATTTTCACGGAGTATGCAAATGAATAATCAAGCATCAAGCATCAAGCATCAAGCATCAAGCATCAAATAATATTAAATCTTTTCTCAGTATTTTTTCTATCCGCAGTATCAATTTCTCTGTCATTAGCAGCACAGTATGATGCCAGCGATTACGAGAACCTTCTTAATGAAGCCAATTCGAAAGGCTTTGCTCGAGTATTAATTACCTTGGACGACACGGTAACAATCGAAGATATGGTAAGCAAGGGGGCTTCATTAAGTGCCGTAATGAAAAACAAGGCCCAAAACGTTCTTACCGAACTAGATCAACATGCACTGAAATCGGGCTACTGGAACAACGGAATCGGCCAAATGGGTGCCTACGTGAACGAAATCGGTCTTCGCGTCCTGGCTGGCAGTAATAATGCAATCTCATTTACCCGTGATGTGACCACGCAATATCGTATTAAAGCGGTTGACGATGACGGTAGCCTTGAAGCAATTGAAACCGCGATCCAGAACAATGGCAGCGCAAATGTTGATATATTTCTGAATACAGACGCCGTTGATTATGAATTAGACAGTCTTGGCAATACCTTATTCAAACCATCGCCAGCGATGTCAGAACAAGCACAGAATATACTGACCAATATAAACAATGAGCATTTCGCAAAAGGGATCAACATCACGGAAATAGGCGAGGGTCGCCCAGTCATCCTGGCAAGTATTGACAGAAATGCATTTTATGCACTCATTGAAAGAGATGATATAAGAGCCATTCGTCCTGTCGGCTATACCGATCCCAGAAAAGCACAATGGCCGGAAGAAGTATTGGAAGCCGCCAAAGAGCATGGTGAAGCGGAAATTATGATGACATTACGCGGCGGTGATTTTTCTTCAGCAAAAACAGGTTACATGTCGTCGGCCGCAATCAAAGCCCAAGCCAATGCCAATCACCGCGCTTTTGATGACATTCTTACCAAAATTGGCGCATCAGCTCTTTCCACAGACACATCAACGAGTACGGAAATTGGTGTGTTGCACATAAAGCTTCCCTTTGATGCACTAGCAAAATTGTACGGCAATGCTGATGCGAGAATTCTGAGTGTCGAGCTGAACAAGCCTGTTGCCTGGACAACACTGACTAACAGCACCGTATTACTCAATATGGCGTCAGCCTGGAGCGCAGGGTTTCGGGCAGCCGGTCAAAATATTGTTATCTTAGATAGCGGTATCCGTAAAAATCATGCATTTCTAACACCAAGGGTTACTTTTGAAGCATGTTTTGGTACCAACGGAACCAACGGTGGGATTACTTATTCAACAATCTGTCCCAGCCCAAACGCTACTACTGGCGACAGTCCGCTGGGGCTCGTCAATTCGGGAGAACCTTTATCCTTTACCAATATGGCGGCTTGTAATGCGCTGGCGGGTGGCTGCTATCACGGCACCCATGTGGCCGGGATTGCTGCAGGCAGACAAAGTGCCAGCATCTCTCCTTCGAATCTACAGGGTATTGGACCAGACGCTTCTATAATATCAGCTCAGGTTTTTTCATATAAAACCACCTCTCCTCAATCAATGACAGCATTTGGTGCGGATATTTTTCAAGCCCTAGTCAGTGTGTTATCTGCTACGACGGCAAGCACAATTAACAATCCTTATACCGTTAACATGAGTATAGCTGGAGGGCTTGCATCAACAAATTGCAACACTTCCTCATTTAGTATTAATAGCACTGTATCTAGCCTAATTAGTAGAGGAGTTCCTGTTGTAGCAGCTACTGGAAATAACGGGATTTCCCCTGGCGTTGGAAGCAAAACGCAGATTACTTGGCCATCTTGCGTACCACAAGTTATCAAGGTAAGTTCAGTCAGAAATGATTCAACAGGAATAACTTTATCTAGTTTTGCAAATATTGCGAATCAGTCCAATTATACTGGACCAATTCTGCTGGCCCCAGGAGGTGGGGACGGTACAAATATCCGTTCTGCATTTCCTACTTCAACAACTGCTACTGGATTACTGTCAGGTACATCGCAAGCATCACCTCATGTAGCTGGTATATATGCTGCTGTCAAAGCGGCCAATCCACTTGGAGTTTCAGTAGCAGATGTCACGGCATGGATCGTTTCCACAGGAAGCATTCCAGTGACTATTAACTTACCTGCTCCTACTGGCAACCAAGTTTTCCGTCGCGTGAGAGTTCCTTAATCTCGACGAGTTTAATCCCCACCCCTCGTGTGTGATGAAAGCTGGTGATTTAAGAGTGTAACTAATACCCCGCTGCTTGCGGCAGGGTGCTTTATTTAACAAGTATGGAGGTATTCCCATGAAATTCTTTATTCAGAAATTCTTGCTTGCAAGTGCTTTATTACTAAGTGCGTTATCCTCACAAGCGGATATCGTTAAATTCTCTGCACCCGCAGAGTATTGCTTCCCACAAACATCGGTTAGAAGCGAGTTAGGAAAATTCGATAAAGTCATTCTCGATCATAATTTAATCGTAAATGAACAGGATCATTTTAAATCCGGAGACATTTTTGTCGGTTTCCGGCGTAAAAGCCAGCCTGATATTCTATGGCTAACTAACGGCACTTCATGGCTGAATGCTGCCGATAATAGTGATACCACACCCAAAGCCTACTCAATTATTTTACCAAATGGAGACGGCAAGCTCCAACCCATCATGCCTATTACTCTTTCCAACGAACCCATTGATGTCAGTGCATATGTTGGAGATGGCGAAGTATGGGTAGGTTACGGTCTAAGAGCAGGAGGGGAAACCTGGGAAAAATCATACGAAGAGATGATAAGTAATCGACGATTCAATAAAATATGGGAGATTACTGGGTCGACTCCAACTTCTGGATTACCAGGTGATTTACTCACAATTTGCTTAATGGCAACCGAGATGAAAACCACTATTAATACAATAGGCTTTGACTTACCAGGCGAAGTTGTTCTGGATATTGATGCTGTCGGAATTGCAACTAAATAGTAATTTTCATTACGCGCAAAATTATGGCCCAGTTAAATGAGTAAGAAGTATCCAGCGCATTTGGCTGGTTCAATAAATAGATCGCTCTGAAACAATACTAAGCTTTCTATTAGGAATAGCTGAGCAAGTTCATAATAGCCACTACATCAAAATAACCTGTGTAGTGGCTTTCCTCTCCTGAAGAATGCAAATTGCTTCTAATTGAAATTAAACGTAGTATAAGCATACGCCATCTATTTCTCATTAACTGCGAGTATCAGACGGTACGGCCACGATGAGGCCATCACGTCCTCAAAATGCTTTTCCACCCAATCGTATTGAGACAGCCGAGCATTTATCCAAGCTGACCGGACAAACCACGGTCATCAAGGAGCAGATTACGACCAGTGGTAGGCGGGTAGGGGTGATGCACGGCAACGTGACGCGAACCATGCAGGAAACACAGCGTCCTTTACTAACACCTGACGAGTGTTTACGCATGACTTCACCAGAAAAAGATGCTGAAGGCAAGATTACCAAGCCAGGTGACATGATTATTTATGTGGCGGGTTATCCTGCTATATATGGCAAGCAGCCTTTGTACTTTCAAGATTCTGTGTTTTCTGCGCGGGCTGCTGTTCCTGCACCGGCTTACAGCGACAAAATAATCCAATCATCATGAGAAAAATACGCAATATTCTGGCAGGCATTGTTTTGTCTGTCAGTGCCGGTATATTTCTATTGAGTATTGTTTTTCGACTCACGGGTATTTATTACAATAATACGCCGAGTTTTCCGGTGGGGTTTTACAAGATTGTTGATGAACCAGTAGGGAAGGGCGCATACGTCTCTTTCTGCCCACCACAAGACGAGGTTTTTGATATGGCCGTGGCACGAAATTACATCAATACAGGCAACTGTCCGGGCGGTTATGGCATGTTGCTGAAACGTGTCTTTGCACAGGTAGGAGACACTGTTTCTATCGGTGGGGCAGGGATTAAGGTTAACGGTGAACTGTTGCGCAAATAGTGCGCAGATCAGCGCGGATATTGATGGTCATGAAATGCCGCAATATCGTTTGAGAGAGAGGATGCTGGGTGATTCTGAATATCTGTTTATGTCCGATGTGAATCCGAATTCTTTTGATGCGCGGTATTTTGGGCTGATTGCGGGTTTGCAGATTCAACATGTGGTTGAGCCGTTTTTTACTTGGGGTAAGTGAGAGGTGTGGTTTGCCTAATTACATCATAGCTGTCATACGGTGCCAAATTTAACTGTAAGTATAGGTTCTTCTGCATAAACAGAGCGTCACCTACCTTTATATGATTCGTCTACTAAGTAGTTGGTTTACTTTTCTTCTTTAAAGAAATAAACTGATATGATGGTAGTAAGTGTTATCTTATCTTCCTCTTTCATCCTTATCACTAATGTAACGATAGTATTACTGATAGTATCAAACAATCCTTTCACATTTAAGGAATTAATTGTAATGAATATTTCTTGCAGACGTCTTATAAAATATATAGTACCAATCTTGTTTCTTTGTTTCATTAATTTCCAGGCGCAGGCGAATCGGGATCACGTAAATTATAAAATTGAACAAGCAATTAGTAATGGGGAAAAATTAGTAGAAGGTTCTTATATTGGCATTGTTAAATCTATATAGTTATTAACTTTCAACTAATTGAATGTAATATAAATAAAACCTGTTTTCTATACTTAATTAACAATACCCTTATATTATTGGTTTTAAAAAACCATCCGCTTTTCTTAATAATAAAGAAGACCCTTTAATTCAACCACCTGATGAGTCAAAAAGGGATAGTGGAACGGTTCCTTTTGGAGAACATAGTACTGGTCAGAATAAAGAAGAGTTAGTTAACAAATTAGGGCTTCGAGGAGAAATAGTATCTATATTTGACACTATTAACGCAATCCACGTATTAATGGATGAAACTGAAGCAGAAAGATGGAGAAAGGATGGACGTGTAGAATACGTTGAGCAAGATATGATCTTAACCAGTGGTACCACCCAGAGCAATCCAGGGTGGGGACTGGATAGGTTAGATGAGACATCAGTTACTCTTGATAATACGTATGTTTATACAAATACAGGAGCTGGTCGCGAAATCTATATTCTCGATTCTGGCTTGGATTTATCGAATCCAACAGTCGCCGCTCAATTTGGTGGACGGGCATCTGTACTTTGGGACGTGAATGGTGGAACTGGTGCAGATTGTAATGGTCATGGCACCCAAGTTAGTAGTGCTGCTGCTGGAAGCACCAAAGGCATTGCTAAAGGGGCTACGGTGATAATGGCCAAAATTACATCAGGTTGCACTGGAGGCTCATCTATATCTACTTCGGTTCTCGTACGGGGTCAAATATTTCTGCCTTTGCTCCAGGGGAATCTGTGGCACTATTGAATTTCAATGGAACATCCGTCACAAATAATGGAACATCATTCTCTGCACCTTATATTGCTGGTATTTTTGCAGTGGCGTGCCAAGCTGCGGGTACTTTATGTAATACTGCGACAAATGCAACAACGCTTTATGATGCACTCAGGAACACAGGTGTAATTGGCACTGTTACCAATACTAACGGCACTCCGTTAACCGGCGCAACGTCTCGATTTATAGTGCAGCAATGGTAAGCAACTGTTTACAAAATAAATATTCAAAAGTGGATAGGCGTTTAGGTTTCATAGCGTCCTGTCTGCTTTATAGGAGCTACTGTATGATTAAGGAAAGATATTTAGCTACAACATTGATTTTGTGCAGCTGTATTACTATGGCAATGGCCGATAATGTAATAGCGGAAAGCACAAGTTTTTCGAATAACAATGTACCTAGTTATGAAAACGGTGTTTTGACGATTCCCCGTGTCGACACGCCGGATCAGATTGGGAATTATCAGGATGCAACGCTTAAGTTTGATCCACAGTTAAACACCTGGATTCTACAACAAGTTAATCCAGCGAAATTCAATTCTTCCAACCCAAAAATTAAATCAGTCCACGTTTTCACCATAGATGATTCTTTTCCAACGCAAATCTTCTTACAAGTTGTGGGAGATTTCACATGCGGTGAGTTTGGACAAATTAATACGCGCAGGAAAGATAATCTGTTCGAGGTTCAAATATCTGTAATTCCGACACCGCCAGGACAGACATGTACTGCAAACATTACGGAATTTGTTAGAGTTATCCAGCTAGATGTATATCGTCTAGATGCTGGGGATTATCAATATAGTATCAATGGTGATAATTTAGGTACGTTCAGTCTAACTGAGGCTAATAAATTTGGTGAATGCGGTGGTACAAGAAATCCAGAGGAAATTTGTGAGATCGAAGTAGTAACAGCAAATTGATGACATCACTGTAGATATACGGTTTGTAAACACGCCACCGGCAGTTAGTCGGTGGTTTTTTCCTTCCACATGACTCCATCAAGATCGCTCTTCGCGGGTGAGTCCAATGATCTGGCGTCGCCTCCGGATTCCAGATCGAACGTCATTAGCTGACTTTCACCACGTGATTCAAATCGTTTTTGGCTGGGACGATGAGCATTTGCATCGATTCCACATTTATGGGTAAATTCCAACAAAGGTACGTAATGCGTCATTAGTCTTACAAAGTCTTGTCGTATATGGCAGTTTTCACAGCTATGAGGTAACTACCCGCAGTGCGCAACGCGACAAATTGTACTTTGGGTAAAAGAGCCCCATTAGGTGCCAGGTTGTTCAAAAGAGATCTTGAGGTGTGTGCCAGTGGCTTGTGCAATACGTTGTAGCGTTTTTATCGTTGTGTTGTCTGCTCCACTCTCAAGGCGTGCAACCAGTGATTGTTTAGCTTTCAACCGCTTAGCTAACTCAGATTGTGTCAATCCTGCCAGATTCCTGGCCTCAATAATTGCAGAAGCAATTTCAAATTCCTCAGTGATTGCCTCAAAATCAGCTTTGTAACTTGGATCATTAAGCCACTTCCTGTGGAGTTCATTTACTTTAGTCATTGCTCAATCTCCTTTGCTCTTTTTAGGGCTAGCTTGATTTCTCCGCGAGGCGTTTTTTGCGTTTTCTTTACAAAAACACGCACCACGACTACTCGCTCGGGCTTGACTGTTGCATACAGTGCACGAGAAATTCCATCTTTGCCTTTCATACGGATCTCCCATAAAACATCTTCAACATGTTTTATGTAAGGCTCGCGCACATTTTGTAAACCATGTATCTCAATCAGTTGACTGACCCAAACAAATCTCGCCCTCATATCAGAAGGCAAGGCTTCAAGCTCTTCATCAACGATTTGATCTAATGTTTCAACAGTCCATACCATGATTTAATATAACATATATGTTATAGACTGCAAAAGATTCTTTAATCGCGACTGACATATTGGTCAGTCGCGAGGATTCCTTCATCAATGGGTAATAGAGCAATCAATAAGCAACCTTAAACGTTGGACTATCCTCTGGCCGGGTTTTGCGATGATCATAAATTCTTGTGGTAGCAATATTGGCATGGCCCAACCATTCTTGCACTTTCGCAATATCTGCTTGATGATCGAGTGCATTGGTGGCTGCCGTTGCGCGTAACGAATGTGCGCCGATCTTGAACCCCAGTTTTTCAGAGTATCTCTGTACCAACTTATAAACACCGTCTGGCGTAATTGGTTTTTGTGATTCCTTATCTCGATTATTACTGGCTGAACGGAATAATGCCCCCGTATCTTCCAGGCCATGCCCAGCTGCATCGAGATAATCATGGATTAAGCCACTGGCGGCAGGATGCAATGGTAAATATCGTGTTTTGCCCCCTTTGCCGGATATTTTCATATGTGGCACACCACGCCGCTCCTGCTTAAAATCCTTGACCTTCAATCGGCACAATTCATCACGCCGCAGTGCGTGATAGAGTAGGGTGGCTAGTATCGCACGATCGCGCTTGCCCTTAAGTGAGCTACCATCCGGCGCATCGAGCAATTCACGTGCCTGATGATCGCCGATTGCCGGAGTTTTTCCTTCATAACTTTCTACCGCTGGTCGCTTTACACCCTTGACTGGATTATGCGTAACTGTATTTTTCTCACACAGGTACTCAAATAAAGAAGATATTGCCGCCAAACGGTGCCGAATGCTCATGCTACTTAATGTTCGACTCAACAAATCATCGCGCCAGGCAATAATATGAGCACGAGTTACAATTCTGAATTCTTCCGGATTCTGAATGCCCGTGAAATTCATAAAATCCTTTAAGGCATTTTCATAGGCACGCCGAGTCTCGACGTTACCTAAGTTGGCAAACCATTCAACTTCAGGTGGAACATCTGCAAGGCCCTGAAATTCTTTTGCAGTAAGTGCGCGATTGACTGTAGTAATAAGATCTGTCATGTTATTTGTCTAGCTCAGCATTTTTATACGGCGTTTCACTACCCATAATTGCTTCATAATCTCTACCACCATAAAAGATATTAAGAATGGTGACGCTTTGTTTATTCTCATTAACCTCAAAAGCTGCAATCGCGTTTTTATCAATGGCAACGATTCTGAGATTCTTGCGCAAATCATCGCGCTGTTGTCCAATCAAAGGTGTTGTTTTAAGGTCATGACACTTTTGGCGTAATTTCTCTATATATGCCCACGCGACTTCAGGAAGTCCGCTCTTTGCAGCTATATATTCATAAATATTAGTCAGGTCTTGTATCGCATCGGGTGTCAAGTACACTTCATAGCTTTTCATGGCCTGGTGCGTTTATCCGTTGTTGATGAAATTGCTCTAGCTTTTCAAACGCAGCATCCAGCAAAACAGGTTCACCACTGTGTGCGGATTGTTCCAGACGCGCTCGAATGGAAGCAATTCTCGCATGATGTTCTTCTTCCTGCCTTTGCCATAAACGCATCGCTTCACGAATAACCTCACTTGTGGAAGCGTAAGCGCCATCCTTCACTTTTTCTCTAATAATATTCAGCATATCCGGTGGAAGTGTAATGCTGATTTTTTCTGCTTTATCGGTGCGTTTCATTTTTTGTTTCCTATGTATGTTTCTAACACCTTTCAATGGTAGGATAATATCCTACTCAATGAAATTTAATAAAGCAAAATTATTTCAACCTTCCTTGATGTCATATCTACTTTACTATTGATAACATATTTTATCAATAGTAAAACTTAAAAGACATGACAAACATTTAAATCTTAATAATAGTTATGCAATGATAATAATTTAGATATAATTATAATGATCTTAAATCAATTAGTTCTTTTTGATTAAATATTATTAATAAGGATTCATTATGAATACACGTGCCATAACTGCCCATATCCCCAACGAGCTTGCAGAGCAATTAGACAAAATTTCAGCAAGAATTGATCGACCTAAAGGATGGGTCGTGAAGCAAGCTTTAACTATATGGGTAGAATTAGAAGAAAAACGTCATCAACTCACTATGGAAAGCCTAACCGATGTAGAAGCAAATCGAATTGTTGAACATGAATCAATAAAAATATGGGCAGCTAATTTAGATAAGACAGTCGACTAATGGTGATCAAATGGACGACAAGCGCAGAGCGCGATCTTGTGCGCGTCTACGAATTTTTAGCAATAACTAATTCAAATGCGGCTATTCAAGTTATACAGCAGCTAATCCAGGGTGTAGAAGAAATACAGAGTTTTCCGCAATTAGGTATAAAATTGAGTGATTTTGAAGATCGGGATGTAAGGCGCGTAATCATTGGGAATTATGAAATTCGCTATGAGTTAACCGATAAAGTTATTTATATATTGCGACTTTGGCATTTTCGGGAAGACCGCTAGTAGATTAAATAGTAACCGCCTAAAATCCTATGAAACAATTCTGTCGTTTGTTTAAATGCATCCAACAATGGCAGAAACATTTCTTCGCTTTTAGTTATTTTACAAGGTCGAGATTACATGGTGATAAAGAAATCGGAACTTTACTCATCGCTTTGGTTATCCTGCGTCGAATTGCATGGCGGCAAAGATGCCCGTCAATACAATTACTGACATGAGCCAAATTAAACCCTTACCGCTAGAACAAGATAACGAAACCAAAGCGGTGTTGAAAAAACTTTCCAAGGCACATCAAGCACTGGCGGAACTGAAAGGCGTCGTGTCCGGCATCCCAAACCAGAGTATCTTAATCAGCACGTTGTCTTTGCAGGAAGCCAAAGATAGTTCTGCAATAGAAAACATCATCACTACCCATGACGAACTGTACCGCAGTGACAGTATCGCGCGGCATTTTGTCACTGCGGCGGCAAAAGAAGTGCATAACTATGCGACCGCTTTGCGTAATGGCTTTGAACAGGTCAAGCGCACAGGCTTGCTCACCAACAACGATATATTGACCATACAGGCCAGTATCGAAGAAAACCGCGCAGGCTTTCGTAAATTGCCGGGCACCGCCCTGAAAAACAACCTGACGGGAGAAACGATTTACACCCCGCCGCAACATCCCGATGAAATCACCGGCCTGATGACAAATTTGGAACGCTTCATCAATGAAGACGAACTCTGCGATTGGGATGCGCTGACAAAAATGGCCGTTATCCATCACCAATTTGAAAGCATCCACCCCTTTTACGACGGCAATGGCAGAACCGGGCGTATCATCAACATCCTGTATCTGGTGCAACACGGCCTGCTGAACAGCCCCGTGCTGTATTTAAGCCGTTTCATCAACCAAAACAAGGGGGATTATTACCGTCTGTTACAAGCTACCCGCAACACAGGCAACTGGGAAGACTGGCTGCTTTACATGTTAGGCGGCGTGGAGCAAACTTCACGGCAAACCACCACCTTGATTATCGGCATTGTCGCGTTGATGCAGCGGCACAAGCACACCCTGCGTGATCGACTGCCCAAGATTTACAGCCAAGATTTGATTAACAACCTGTTTCGTCATCCCTATACCAAGATTGAATTTGTGACGGACGAGTTGATGGTGCATCGCAACACTGCAACCAAATACCTTGATGAGCTGGTGCGGATCGGGCTGCTCTCGAAACACAGGTTGGGCAAAGATAACTATTACCTCAATGATGCGTTGTATGGGCTATTGCAAAATGTAGGAACCAAAAGCGAGTGAACGGTAAGCGCATGAGCAGCACACTCAATAAAAACGATTGTGTGTGCATGAACGCAAGACATGCACAAAAAACTACTATTTCTTGTACATGTATTAAAACATGTTGCGAAAATCGCCTTTTAATGTGCATCTAATAAGCAATATGCCCGATAAATTAACCTCCGCCCGATAATAGCTCTATGAATGAGGTTACATCTTAAGTTCCTTTCACTCATTACATTTATACATCCTGTTATCCTCATTGGTGATACATGAAATTTATCCATACCGCAGATATACATCTTGATAGCCCCCTAGTCGGTCTTGCCGCTTATCAAGATGCGCCGGTTCAACAGCTACGAACTGTTACCCGTGATGCGTTTTCCCGGCTCGTCGATGCGGCCATCGAAGAAGAAGTGGATTTTATGGTTATCGCTGGCGACCTTTATGATGGAAGTTGGAAAGATTACAACACCGGGCATTATTTTTGCCGTGAAATGGGTCGTTTGAATAAGGCCAAAATCCCGGTCTATTTACTTTACGGAAACCATGATTCTGAAAGCGAAATGACAAAAAAACTTTCACTGCCGTCAAATGTCAACGTTTTTGAATCCCGCAAACCTAGCACTTACCGTATTGAAACGCTTAAAGTTGCCCTGCATGGACGAAGCTACCGCGAGGCGGCTACGTTTGAAAATCTGGCTTCCAGCTATCCTGAGCCAATCGCCGGATGGCTCAACATTGGTGTACTCCATACTGCATTAGGTGGATATGCAGCCCATCAACCTTACGCACCCTGTTCGTTGGACGAGCTCACCGTGAAAGGCTACGACTATTGGGCATTAGGTCATGTCCATGAACATGCCATTTTACAGAAGGATCCCTGGATTGTTTATCCGGGCAATCTTCAAGGACGCCATATTCGTGAGATCGGTGAGCGGGGCGCAGTTTTGGTCACTGCTGATGAAACAGGAATTCAATCAGTTGAGCGGTTATGTGTGGATATGCTTCGCTGGTATGTAGTAGATGTTGATGCTAGTGTTGCCGCGACCTTACAAGAAGTGGCTAGTTTAGCTGGAAGGGCAATTGAACAACTGATTTTTGAAGTTACTGCGCCAATGCATTTGGCCTTGCGTGTCCGAATAATAGGTAAAACAACCACCCACGGTGAGTTGTTTGGGCTTGAAACGCAATTACGGGAAGAGATATTAGGACAAGTCGCCAGCCAAGGGGCAGACCGTATCTGGGTGGAAAAAGTAAAAATTGAGACAGAATCATCGGTTGATTCTTTAAATATTAATACACGAAGCGATGCAATTTCCGAATTGCAAGGCTTCTTGGATGAGATTGATGAGGATAAGCAATTTCATGAGTTTTTGTTATCTGAATTAAAACCGCTAGCGGATAGGGCACCGCTTGATTTAATCCGTGCTGTTCCTGAGCTGAATTACATTCGTTCAGGCGATATTGAAAGTATTGTCAAAACCATCAAGTCGGGTCTTATGGATTATCTTAGGACAGGGGCTGATTAATTTATGCGTATCTCACGACTAGATTTATTGTCCTATGGCAAATTTACCGATAAGACTATAGCCTTACCCAGGGCAGCTAAAGATTTTCATCTGTTGGTCGGCCCTAATGAAGCCGGTAAATCCACCTTAAGGAATGCCATTCAAGACCTGTTGTTTGGTATTGAAACCCGCTCTCCATTTAATTTTCTTCACCCTTACAATGAAATGCGGCTTGGTTCATTTATTGAACATGAGACTAATCTGCTGGATTTTATTCGTAGTAAAGGCCGTAACCGTACACTGCAAGCTAAAGATGGCGCAATATTGTCGGATGATGCGCTATCATCTTATCTTGGACAAATTGACCGTATCTTTTTCGAACAGATGTACGGGCTTGATCACGAACGATTAGTGCATGGTGGAGATGAAATATTGAGCGCAGCCAATGATATTGGCCGTATTCTGTTTCAGGCGGCAAGTGGCATCGGAAGTTTAGGGGATATACGCGATAAACTGGAGAATGAAGCAGATAAATTATGGGCAAAAAATAGCTCTAAAAGTCGAGAATATTATATCGCCAAAAGTCAATTTGAGCAGGCAGAAACAGCATTGAAAAATGCAGTTGTACGCACCAAAGAATGGCAGGAAGCCAGTTCAACTGTTGACCTTATTGATGTAAATTTGAGCAAATTGCGGGAAGAATACGCGACACTGGAGCAAGAACGGGTTAAGTTGGAGAGAATACGCCGGGTAGCCCCGATATTAACGACGCTTGTTGAATTTGAACGAAATGTCATGGAATTAGGGGAGATCCATACACTGCCTGAAGATGCAGCGCAACGACTGGACCAAGCGGAGAGTATTCTAGCTAACGCTATGCATTCTCAAAAGCTCTTTGAAGAACAAGCACTCAAATTGCAAGAACAAATCGAAAATTTACATCCCAATATCGCTATGCTTAAACGCAAAGAGGATATTGAGTCATTGTCCGATCAACGGCAACTACTACGAAATCACGAACGTGATATCGAACACCGCAAGATTGAAATCAAGTCGTTTTGGCAAGTCATCGAATTATCCACTAAAGAATTGGGTTGGCCTACTGAAGATGAAGCTCAAGTTAACCAACTCATACCCAGCAGTCTAATCAGGTCAACGATAAGCAGTCTAATCAGGCAAAATGACAGTCTTAAACAAAAAGTTTCAAACACTGAAGACGCATTGAGCAAACAGCAAGACGAAATTAATAACATTGATCATGAAATTACTTGTTTATCAGTAAATGAATATCAGCCAACGTTAGTCACCTCATTATCGACAGCCAGAAGCCTTGGTGATACACCCTCCCAAAAGGAACGTAATCAAGCCCAAATAAAGCGTTTATCTAAAAATCTTGGAACAATACGACTTGAATTAGGAGTCTGGGATCGGGATGTCAATCAGCTAAAAACAATCAATCTTCCAACACCGGATGAAACAACCGATTTGATTAACCGTTATAACGAGTTGAACTCAAAGTCTGTGACGTTTAAGGAAAGAATAACCCAAGCGAATTCTGATTTAAAATTATTGGAGCTTGAGATTAAGCAATACCAAAAAACTCACCAGCTCGTCACTCTGATTGAAGTTCAACATGCTAGAGGGTGCCGTGATCAAACTTGGCAAGCCATAAAAACCGGAGACAAACCCATAGCCGCCGCCGCTTCTAGTTATGAACAGGAAATCGATATTGCCGATACGCTTTCCGATCAGCGTCATGACAAGGCGAAAGAGGAGTCGGAACTTCTTTCAAAAGCGAATCGATTGGAACAATTACAATTAACAATCGATGATCTTAAAACGCAACAGGAAGTAAACGAGCAAGACTTAAACGGGTTCATTGCACAATGGAACGACTGTATGCAAGGTATAGGCCTGCCGGGAATGGGGCTTCTTAAAGTTAACCATTGGCGGCAAGTTCGTGACCAAGTGATCAATGCCGATGCTGAATTAGTTGAAGCACAGACGGCCAATGATGCCTTGCTGCAAAAAATAACATACGCCGAAGCCTCATTAGCAGAAGCTTTAAGCCTAACCCATCTGGGTGAGGGTCAGGAAGAGCTACCAACATTAATCCAATTAGCTGATGAAATGGTGGCTTCAGTTACCCGAACCCAAGAACAACGAAAGAATTTGGAGAAGCAAAAAACAAGGGCAGAAGATAAATTGCCAGAAATAAGAAATCTGCTTGCCCAAGCGAAAACTGCACTTGAGCACCATGAGGCGAATCTGAAAATAAATCTGGAGTTAGCGCATTTGCACCCTGATCTTGAAATAGGTGCGATAGAAAAAGCGCTAGGCCTAATGGAAACTATGGATAAAAACCTTGAGAAAATTCGAGATACTCGTGCCAATCGCATAGACATGATGCAAAGTGCCCTCGACGATTTCACCAAAAACGCCAAAGAACTTGCCCTGGATATTTCCCCTGATTTTGCAAACGATAAGCCGGAACAGATTTCCTTGTTGCTATCGGAGTATTTAAAAAAAGCGCTATCTGAAGACCAGGGGCTTTCTCGGTTGAAAACAGAACTAGAATCCGCCTTAAAAAAGGTAAGTGATGCCAAAAATAATATATCAGATGCACAGGCAAGTCTTGAGCCTTTGTTGCATATCTGTGGCGCTATAAATAAGGATGAACTTCGAGTTGCCGTCCAAAATTCTGACCGTATGCGGAAAATTGCCGGTGATATTGATCATGCGTTAAAACAATTACTCCAGACGGGAGATGGGCTAAATCGTGAGGCATTGAGGTCAGAATTTGAAGCGGTCGAATTTGATACGATTGAATCCCGGTTGGTAGAAATTAACGCCGAGATTAACAGGGTGGTCGAACAGCAGAATCAGTTATCCGGAGAACTTAATTCAGCACGGCAGGCATTAGCTAAAATTGCCGGACAGGATGAGGCGGCTCGGGCAGAATCACAACGGCAAGAAGCACTTGCTGGAATGGCTAATGCAGCTGAGCGATTCATAAAAGTCTTCGTGGCGGCAAAAATGTTGCGTTGGGCGATTGAACGTTACCGGGAAAAAAAGCAAGGACCGATGTTAAGTAAAGCGAGTGAGATATTTTGTGGATTGACGATAAATTCATTTAATCGCTTAGTGGTTGATCATGACAGTGAACCACCCAGACTGTCTGGGCAGCGTTCGACCGGACAATATGTGTCAATTGAAGGAATGAGCGACGGAACACGCGATCAACTTTATCTTGCATTACGATTGGCTGCATTGGAAATGCATCTTGAAAAAACGCCTCCCATCCCGTTTATAGCAGACGACCTTTTTATCAACTACGATAATGACCGAGCAAAAGCTGGCCTTGAGGCGCTAGCCAAATTATCGGAGCAGACCCAAGTCATTTTTCTAAGCCATCATGACCACATGGTACCAATGGCGCAGTCGGTTTTTGGCAGCGGTATGAATATTGTTAACTTAAGTTAGCTGATACAAAACTAAAATACTTTTAGTCAGCTGTAGTAATGAAAAGAAATAAAGCGCTGAGATCTTCAAAATAAAGGTAGTGTTAATTACAAAAATCCCAAAACGAGATTTCAGCGAATCCGAAGAACGCACTTATAGCTCACATAACAGTAAGGAGTTGGCATGCACATTCATGCGCTGCGAATAAAAAATTTTCGCAGACTTAGAGATGTACAGATTGATCTCAATTCAGATATTTCAATTTTTGTAGGTGCAAACAACAGTGGAAAGGGTTCTGTCGCATTAAGCGCAAAAATGCATATTTCGGATGAGCTGGCATGCCATCCCTTTAAACTAGACGGATTTATTCTGCCAGCGCATAAAATTGCTCAGCATAAGACATCTTGTCAGCTCCCTCCATCATTATCTGACCTTTGCGAATCATGTGCATTAGTTCGATACCAGCCAAGATGTTTTTAGCTGATTGAAAAGATTTGAATCCGAGCATTGACTTTGTTATTCGCTTCACTGCTCGATGATCTTGTTCCACAATATTATTAAGATATTTGACCTGACGAACCACCATGGGCTTCTCTCTGTTGGCATTGATCTCATCAATTGCTGCTTTATTGGCGCCACTTTTATCCATCGTGACCTTTTCAGGAACGCTATTGGCTTGCATGGCTTTGTCAAAGAAGCGTTTAGCAGCGGCCTTATCGCGCTTGGCCGTTAATAGAAAGTCGATCGTTTTGCCATCCCTGTCCACAGCGCGATAGAGGTATTTCCAAACGCCTTTCACTTGAATGTAAGTCTCGTCCATCCGCCAGCTTCCACCAACCGGGCGCTTATACTTTCTGAAAGTCTTTTCCAGTAATGGTAGAAACCGGATTGCCCAACGGCTCACTGTAGAATGGTCAACCGTAACACCACGCTCCTCCATCATTTCTTCCAGGTGCCGGCAACTTAACGGATACGCCGCGTACCAGCGGATACAGACCAGAATCACCTCAATCGGAAATCGCATTCCTTTTACAACCAGCATGTAGCCTCACCATTTTTTCGATGTCAACAGTCTACACGAAGGTATCGATGATCTCGCTTAATGCGACAGAACCGCTATGGCGCGGTCGGTGTCGTCCTGCAGCAGCTTCTAACGATGGCACAAGGCCATTACAACAACATTCCAGCGTTCGCGCTGCAAATCGCCGGACTCTCAGGCATTGGCCAGGCGCTCGGCATGATCGCCGGTGCCATTACTTTTAGGGCTACTTTCATGTTGATGTCTAAACTCGGAGTGATTCCAAAATGACGATTATTGTATTAACGGCTACGCCAGGCTGTGGCAAAACCAATCACGCGGTATGGAGCTATATTAAACCAGCGGTGGAAGCGGGGCGTGTTGTTTATGTTTGCGGCATTCCGGATTTAAAGCTGACGCACATCAAGCTATCAATGAATAAGCTCAATACCTGGGCAGAGCGTACACCAATAGATCCCGAAGAACCGGAAGGAAAGCAAAAGCTAAACAACATCTTAGAAGGCAGTCTTATTGTTGTGGATGAAGCCGCTTATCCTTGGCCGGCCGTTGATCTGAAAGACCCGCCGGAATATATCAAATACCTGAGCCAGCACAGAAAGCACGGCTTAGACTTCCTGGTCATTACCCAATCGCCGAAGTTCGTGCACCCGTTTGTATTGGAAAATGCTGACCGGCATATCCATTTAAGCCAAGAATGGTCAGGCTCAAAAAGCTATGAATGGCCGGAGTATTGCGCCAATCCGAAACTAAAGACCAACAAGCAGAATGCAGTCAAAAAGCCGTACCGGCTCATCAAAGAAGCATTCCCGCTGTATTACTCGGCAAGTCTGCATGTGGAAAAACCGAAGCGGGCGATACCTAAAATGGTCTATGCGGCGATTTTTCTGCTCTTTGCAGTGCCAGCTATGGCCATGTTCACTTATGGCCGCGTAACTGAGCGCCTTGAGTCTCCAATCGCATCAACAGAAACCGAAAAAAACACAATAGCGAAGCAGGGGGGTGATACGCCACCAACAAACGCAATACCGGTATCTCAGCCTGTCATAGCATTACCGAATACAAAACAATCGCTCTCAATGCTTTCTGATGCGGTCGATTGGTCGCAAGTCGCCGCCTGTGTGGAAAACAAAACCAACTGCGTTTGTTATGGGCACAAGGCGCAGAGGCTTTCTATTGTGCCGGAAACCTGTTCGGCGGCGGTTAAGTTTGGTTGGTTAACTACGAAGCAACTTTAAAAAAGTTAAGGTAAAAAGTTTTTTATAGAGGAGACATTAAGCCGTGCGACTTTATTAATCGTGGTATATGCTTTTCGAAATCTGCCTCTTATTTTTCTTTGTTATTGTCCTTTAAGGGCCCAATACTTATAACTCTCTGAATCATATTTTTATCATCTGATACGAAAATTGGATTATATATTTCTTCAAACTCATAATTAAGTTTTTTAATTTCATATATCCCGCACTTAATGCATTTAACTTGCTGAGAATTAAAGAGTACTACATTATATCCATCATCATTAAGAGAACTTTTATAACCAATTCCGTCATATCCTTCATTTTTCAATTTTTCCGAGAGGAATTGTGTAGATAAATACTTAAGCGGTGAATCATTTGGTGATATTGGCTTTGAAAAGTAATTATTAATGTCACCCCAGATGTATTCCTCTTTTTCAGCAGCTGTGAAACTGGGAATGGATCGTTTTTGTATAATGAAGTCTTCTCCTCCTTCACCCCAAATCCATTCATTCAAGTAACCCGTGCTTTTATATTCATCATGTGAGGTATCAAGAATCTTTAAATCTGAATCGATTTTAAAATAACCTATCGTTATATTTGACTTAATCCACGGTCTTACTTCTGCAACTGCAGTTTCAATTGTTGTTGCAAGGTATAAATAGGGGATCCTCTCTGGGTTTAAACGGCCAGCCTTAGCATATTCTACGGGAGGAGAGCCCATATTTTCCGGATGGATTGGAGAAAATTCTGTATCGCCGTCTTCAAGCTCTATGAAACTTGAGCCAATCCTAGCGCGGTACAATATTTTATTTTTTTTAAGTGTCTTTGTTCTTTTATGAGCGGTGTTAACTATTGTATCCACGAATTTTTCCCAATAATCTGAAAGTATAAAACGATTATTATTTAGCAAATAATTGCTAAATTTCTCCCAATCTTCAGGGTCAAGAAATTCGTTTGGATCATTATCCTTCTTTTTATCCATATCTATATTATTAGCCTAATAAAAATATTTAACCTGACAAAGCACCATAGGGTCGCGCCGCCGACCGGCGCGAAGGGTATGCTCCCGAAAGGGGGCATGCTGCCCGATCCCTAGCACGGTTTTACTTTATCGTGATTTCCCCTTATTGCTAAACAGAATTTGATTTTGATTCTGTGAGGTATAATTCTGACAACAATCTTAAGAGGATAAAATTATGGAACTTTCCGCCGTATTAACGCCAGCGCCAGAAGGCGGTTATGTTGCCTACAATCCTGAAACAGGCACAACCACGCAAGGCGAAACCGTTGAAGAAGCTTTGGCCAATCTAGTTGAGGCAACTGAACTATACCTTGAAGAATTTCCGATGACCATATCTACTCGTTCACTGCTGACAACCTTTCAAGTAGCTGAGCATGCCTAAATTGCCCGTTATTTCTGGAATAGAAGCAATAAAAGCGCTAGAACGATTGGGTTTTACAATAGTGCGTCAACGAGGCAGCCACATCGTCCTTCGAAGGAATTCTTCTGGCTGTGTCGTGCCAAACCATCGTGAACTAAAATTGGGAACTCTGAGTGGCGTACTCAAGCAAGCGGGAGTGTCATTAGATGAGTTTATTAGAGCATTGCACGTTTGATTTTCCTTTTTTATAACCAAAGTTATGGACTTCAAGCTTCTGCCATTGGAGATACCTTCTAATGAGCCATTCAGATATGACGCTTTAAATAGAAAATCTTCTATTGAATTTCTTACCTCTCTGGTGGAAGAACTTAAGGGACCGTTTGTTCTTGCTATCGATTCGCCATGGGGAACAGGAAAAACTACTTTCATTAATATGTGGAAAGCGCATCTTGAATTAGATAACTATATTTGTATTTACTTTAATTCATGGGAATCTGATTTTACTGCTGATCCACTGATTGCTTTTCTTGGTGAAATAGAAAATTTTGTTAAAAAAATTGACCCTGTAAATACTGAATTTTCACATTCTTTCGATAAAGCAAAAAAAATTGCAACGAGCTTAACAAAGCGCGCGCTTCCTGTAGCAGGAAAAATTCTGATGGCGGGGCTTCTTGATTCTGATGATTTTTCAGAGAGATCCTTAGCAGACTTAACTTCCGATGTTGTTAAGGATGCTGTTGATGATTATGTGGCTACAAAAAATTTGAATAAAAAATTTCATGAATCATTGTCTAATGCAATTGAAAAATTAAGCACAGATAACAAAGACGGTAAGACTCGAAAAAATAAGATTATTATATTTGTCGATGAGATAGATCGCTGTAGACCTACCTTTGCAATAGAATTACTTGAGCGAATTAAACATCTTTTTAACGTATCCAATGTGATTTTTATACTCTCAGTTGATAAGCAGCAATTGAATACTAGCCTTGCCGCTGTTTATGGTACAGGGATTAATGCAGAAGAATATTTGAGAAGATTTATTGACTTAGAATTCTTATTGCCAAAAGCGAATACAGAGCGATTTACAGAATATTTATATAAGGGTTTTAATTTCGATAATTTTTTTCAAAATAGAAACATACTAGGCGGCAATGAAAAGGATAACTTAATAAAATTATTTAATTCATTATCTAACCTACTTGATTTAAGTTTAAGAGCTCGGGAGCAATGCTTTACGCGAATACGTGTTGGCATGATGACCACTCCTGATAATTTTTTCTTTTATCCTATTTTATTAGTAACTCTTGTTATTCTTAAAACAGTAGTTTCAGGAATCTACAAAAAATATGTTTCAGATGATGGAACAGCTACGGATGTATTAGATTATTTACGTTTTTTGCCTGGCGGCAATATTTTTCTTAATGAGGATTTAGGAATGGTAGTTGAGAGCTATCTTATTGCTGCTAAAAATGATAGAAATGTAGAATTTAATCAATATCAGGAAAAGATTGAAGATCCAAACCTAGAGCTTGAAAAAAAAGCAAGACCTCAAAGGATAGTAAATATTATTTATCAATTGCGGCAGAGTAATGCAGTACCTTCATTAAAAGATGTAATTAATAAGATTGATTTAATCACTCAATTTGATAAATAGCGCTCAACTTTGAAACAAAATACTATTTACGAAAAATTTCTTTGTAGAATCATGCCAAACCTGCTCTCCAGCACTAATTGACGCCTATAGAAATTAGCTTTTACTTCAAGTGCGTTGATTTCTTCTGCATGCTTTTCAATATTTCTTTTTAATATTCCAATTTCACGTTTCAAGCTTGAAACTTGTTGAACTTGCCAAAATAAAGCCCTAATTTCATGGGGGGTTAGACCGCGCCGCCATTCAGGTATATATAACAGATTATTTTTGAAATAGTGCCCATTCCAATCTGTACCTAATAAAGCACTTGCTTCACCAAGGATATATAACCTCAAGAGGCGTGAAGCTGATTCAGATATTTTCTTAGTTCCTTTTTTCCATTGCTTAATTGTTTTTTGATTCTCTCCGGTAATTCTCTCGATTTCTTGGCAGTCTATACTTTTTATTAGATCTTCCATTTTTTCTGCCTAAAGGCAACATCATTACAAACTTTTGGAAACTAAATCAGTTGAACAGCATAGTGTTCCATATTGATTTAAAAGGTTTATATCACTTAACGGATATAAGGATATTCAGCGAAATGTGAATAAATAGGAAGGAATGTTGAGGGAAGTTCTACTGGATATAATCTTATGAAATTTTTTCCTTTGATGATTGAGAATATATCCTATTTTACATAATGTGAATTATCGGCAATAGATAAATTTATTTCAACCTGTTGATTAATAATATTTATAAATAAATAACCTATTCCTGATGTAACGAAATCATGGATGTTACTCATTCACGCAGGAATCCTTACGATACCCCGGTCAAAAAAGTATATAGGTAAGGAACAAACAAAACCCTCGCTCGTTCACAGACGTAAAGATTAATTTTGAACTGCATTTTAAGAATCTGAATGGCCCTGTAAAAATTAACCTGATGAACTTGCCAAGGAACTATGGCAGCTCATCAGATATTATTAATCTCTGCTAGTCTAGAGCATTATGGCCTTTCGACTGACGGAACAATTGCTGTGTCTTGAATTAGATTAAATTTAGGACCTTGATCTGAATTTAAATCATCACTTAATACAACACGCTCCCCTGTCTTTGGATTTATTCGGAAAAGGACATGATTATCTTCTGATAACTGACCAGAAGCGATTATTTTGCCAGATTTCTCTATCGCTACCCCCACGATATTTTGCGCTAAAGGGCCTTGTTTAGGATCATCGAAATTACTCAAAATAACGCGCTGACCTGTTTTTGGATTTATTCGTAAAAGAAAATTTCCTGTACCACCATTTGGTCCTGGACTTGATAAAGCTAAAATTTTTCTTGATTTCTCAATCGCTAAGCCGCCGGGGTTATATAACAAATCGGAAGAAGGTCCTTGTGCGCCATTAGTAAAATCACTCAAAATCGTGCGTTTGCCAGTTTTTGGATTAACTCTATAAATCGCTGCACCGAGACCATTCACATTGGATGTACCGGTCAAGATTTCTCCAGATGGCTCTATAATTAAATCGGAAATAAGCCAATCTTGAACAACTGTTCCCTGGTCAAGGTTAGTGAAATCACTAAGTATAATTCGCATGTCGGATTCAGGATTTATACGAACTATTGCAGGGTTAAGATTATCATTATCTGGAATTAATCTAAATATATTAGTTAGTATCTGTCCTTTTTCATTCACTGCTAGGCCAGGATATAAAGGCCCTCGAATATTGCCCTGACCGAAGTTGCTGACTAAAGTGCGATCGCCAGTGCTAGAATCGATTTTAAATATAGCACCACCTTCCCCTCCTGCAAAAATATCCGATACAAAAATCTGCAATAACTCATCCTTTGCGCATTCAGAATGTGGTTTGTTTTGAGAATTAAAATTATTATGCTTATCAGAATTACATTTAAATACCACTACGCTTGAAGCAATTAATCCAAGCTCACCTTGTGCAGTATTACCAAAGTCACTGAGTATAGTACGCTGACCAGATTTTGGATTTACTACATATAATGCACCGCGCCCATCTGACCCGCCCGCTATATCCAGGACTAAAATATCACCTGAATTAACTTCAGCTTGGACAGAATGTGCAGTAAGCAACAACCCAGTTATTAATAAAATGCAGCAGTAAAAATAAAGGAAATTAAAAAAATTAAAAGCTGATATTGATCTATTGAAAATAAAACAGGAGTGATTGAGAGGCGTTACACGATTAAAAGTACAAAAATATTTTTTCATAACATTTTCCTTCATTATTGATGAAATATTTAATAGCAATTTCAATAAAAAATAAGAGTATTTAAACTTTCCCAAGTCCTCTAAGAATAGAATAATAAAAATTTACAATAAAACTAATAATCTCAATTATTATTGCAAGGATGATTTAAGCATATAAAACCAATAGTTGATAGTGATCATATAAATTTCGCACAAGAGCCTGTAGTTATTACAGAGCTGTTTACTGTATATGTTTCCACTTTGAAATAATAAGCAAAAATGAGCTTCCCCCGAAAAATAGTCTTCCAAGGGTGACGTACAATTAACGTTACTACTGAGAGGAAGACGATGAAGAAGATACCGAAGCAGGAATACACGACCGAGTTCAAGGAGCAAGCGGTCAAGCAAGTGAGGATGGGAAAGTCGATTGTTCTGGTAGCGAAGGAACTGGGATTGGTAGAACAAACACTGCGCAACTGGGTAAAGTTGGCAGAGGCAGGCAAACTTAACGGTAAAGGTACCAAGGCTGTCACACCGGAACAAATGGATCTATCCCGGTTACGTGCTGAGAACGTAAGGCTGAAACGGGAGTGTGAGATCCTAAAAAAAGCAACTGGAGATTCAACCGGTCATTGCAACACTACTGAAATTTTCTGTGATGGCGATAAAAAATTCAACGTTTTTCTTGGCCGATCATTTAACTCTTCTGCCATCATGTCGAGTTGCTCCTGTGAATAAACGGATAGATCGATCTTTTTAGGCATATATTGACGGAGTAGTTTATTAGTATTCTCATTGGTTCCTTTTTGCCAAGGTGACTTAGGATCACAGAAATAGACTTTGATATCGGTATCAATAGTGAACAGTTTGTGCTGCGCCAATTCCATCCCTCGATCCCAGGTCAATGATTTTTTTAGTTGCTGGGGCAGCTCAAAGACTTTCTGGGTGATAGCGCTAACCACAGTATGAGTATCGTTTCCAGTTAATTTAACCAGCGGGAGCTTCGTTCGACTAAGGTTGCGATATACGACTTTTGGGTGCCGCAGATTAAATCGCCTTCCCAGTGTCCCGGGATGATTCGATCGTTATAGGATTACCTGATCAATGCCCGTTTTTGCTTGATTTCCTGCTGCTTAGGTTCAATAGGGACTTGTAACTTCAATAAGCTGTCCTGTTTAACCTGCTGAGATATTTTTTCAACAACCGTTCCAACCTGACGTTTGACTGCTTCAATACCCAGAGTGCTCTTATTCGCCAGATCATTAAAATCACTAAGTTTCAGTGACACTTGCTCATCGGGTGCAAATGTCGGAAAAACTAACCCACCATTCACCAGCTTTGCGGCTTCGATAGCTTTTTCCCGGCCTGGATTGATGCCATTAACTGATTCTTGTATGAAATCATCATCACCTGCGATTACAATGGGTTTCTGAGGGTATTTTTCATGCAAAACTTGAGCAACTTTGGACAAATTGCCAGAATCAAATGCAGCCACAACCGGACAATTTAAGGCTTGCGATAAGGTATCTGCAGTTGCATAGCCTTCTGCGATCACAATCGCCTTAACATTGTCGAGTGCAGCCAATCCCCGATATTCACTATCAACCACATGAAAATTGCTTTCTTTTTTGCTACCTGTTACAAAAAACTTGGCACCACCCGGTTGTATCGTTTGCACTGTCCAGGTTTGCCCATTGATGTCTTCTGCCGGTAGCAACAAATCACCGGCTGTTAAAACGATGCTGCCTGGG
>Ga0209170_1000233_pt1 | contig 26174 bp, 52 predicted proteins | sample KloWWTKNB14_bulk_FD_187178 | JGI IMG/M metagenome (GOLD analysis project Ga0209170, IMG submission 187178) | Active sludge microbial communities from Klosterneuburg, Austria, studying microevolution and ecology of nitrifiers - Klosterneuburg... | ecosystem: Engineered > WWTP > Aerobic digester >...
GTGCGGGAACGGAGGGAGCTCATACCCCCGTTGGGGGATAGAGGAGCTACCGTCAGGCTGGGTCGGACGAGGTGGCGGGGGGAGCGGGCGGGGCGGCGGTCGAGGTCTCGGTGGGGGCCGGGGGCTCGACGGGCGGGTTGGGCTCGACGGGCGGGTCCTCGTAGTCGTCCTCTGCACCCTCACGGTGATCCAGCCACTCGCGGGCCGGGGGGAGGTCTGCGAGGGACTCCATGAGGGCGGTCGGGTCGAACCGACGGATGGGCATGGAGATCAGGAAGCGTTCTCCGGGGGCGTCCACCTGGAACACGTCATTGTCGATCCGGGTCTCGTAGCCCAGACCCAGGAGGTATGCGACGAGCTTGGACATGCTCACCCGCCACCGACCGTCCGATGCGTTGACGGCGGTTTCGAGGGCAGCATCGGACTTCATGTCCTTGTAGTACCCCATGGCGAAGGCCCCAATGAGCATCCCCAAGAGGGTGCTCACGAAACACACGATGGGAGGGATCATTGAGCACCTCCGGGGGACAGACCTAGAATCACGATCATTGTCACTGGTACCTTCATAGGCTCTCCATTCTTCCGGGGTTCTTACGCCCGTGGGTCACTTGGGGATGAACACTACCCGCACCATCAGGGAGAGATACTCCGTGTCCGGGTAGCACCGACGGGCACAGTCCCAGGCACGCTCCTCCGTGGCGAAGGTCTTCTCGTTGGGGTCGTCGTAGATCGACGCCCACCCACCGTTGAATTGGATCTGCAAATGCCAGCTACCCTCTGTGGTAGCCGGGTCCAACACAGCCGTTTTCACCGGCTTCACTTCTCTCACCGTCAACATCATTGCGTCCTCTTGCAGTAGGCCAACACTTCTGCGTCCGTGGAGAGCCTCTGCACTCCCTCCACCCGAACGAACCTCACATCATTGGCGAGCTCGTACGCCCGGACGGACTCCCCAGGCTTCCAGCCTACCGGAGCCACGAAACGGTCAATCACGTCCCCGTCGTCCACCGAGTGGATTTCCCAGAGCACCTGTGCCGCCCGCAGCCCGATGACCTCCTCCTGGAGGCGATCCCGCTCCGTGAGGATGCCCGCCACCAGACGGTTGCACGTCTGGAGGTCCCGCACCATCAGGTCTTCTTTGGGTAGTTCTCTCATGGTTCCCACACTTCTCTCCCACCGTTTGCACGGGCTTCCTCCACGGCCCTGAGGCCCTCCCGCATCGCGAGAACGAGGAGGTGCTCGGTCTCGATGAGCTTCTGGTCCTTGTCGTTGTACGCCTGCAACAGGGACTGGTGGAACTCCCTGAGGGTGTGTAGTTCCCGGAGCAAATCACGGGTTGCCTCGTTGGAGCCATGGTGTGCCTCCAGTGCGGTCACCGCCCGGTCCCGGTCCATCCGGTACTTGTGGGCCTTGTCACACCAGTGTGTGGCGGTCGAAGCATTGCCCTTGACCCCTTCAAGTACCTGGAGGGTCTCCTCCCAGGTGCTGGCGAACTCAACAGGTTCGCCCACCGCACGCATCACATCTTGCCGTCGGGCCTCAAGCTCATCCATTTTGTACCTTCTCTCGGCAGTTCCTGAATGTCCTGTTGGGCTTCCTCAGACACGCACCGCACACGTAGGGGTACGGGATGCCCGAGAGGTGGTGCCCGCACTTCTCGCAGTTGTTGGTGGCGGGGTCTCGGAAGCACTCGGGGCACACCTCCCACGGGGAGTCCGTGGGGGTGTCGCAGTTTCGGCAGGGGTTCACGGGGTCTCCGCAGCGGGCGCGTCGTCCCCGAGGTCGATGTCCTTCTGGCGTTCGAGCTCCTTGTCGATGGCCTTGCGGACCAGTTCCCAGTCGAGCTTGTGCAGGAGCACGCACGACATGAACATCGGGTAGCCGTTGATGGAGCGCGGGAGGGCATCCTTGTGGTAGGCGTAGATCACACCCAGGTTCTCTTCGAGGGCGGCACCCCAAGCCTTGTTCCCCTCCTCCCACACGGCCATGCGCTTGGCGAGGCCCTCCTCGCCCTCCTCCCAGGTCTCCACCAGGGCACGCCACGCATGACGCGCCTTGCGGTACGCCTTGAGGTCGGTGAGGTAGTTGTCCAGGAGGATGCGGTAGTCCCGCTCCACCGCCGCCGTCGCAGCTTCCACCAGGGCGGTGCGTTCGGCCACGAGGCTCTCCAGGGAGGCGCGGTATCCCGCGAGCTCCTCATTGGACGCCTCGTTCCAGCGGACGCGGAACTCCACCTTGGTGATGAGCTCCTCGGTGCTGGCGATCTCCGTGTCGAGCTTCTGGCCCGCCTCCCCCGTGACCACGACATCCCTGAAGGGGCGGGAGGGGCGCACCGGAGCCGGGGGCTTCACCGTGCCCGCGGGCTTCGCGACGGGGTAGGCGAGGGCACCCATGAGGATGGGCATGAACACCATGCCGATCATGCTGGCGTCGCGGACCTGGGCGCTGAAGAAGATCTCGTTGGCGATGTACGCGCGAACGATGTCCTTGAGCTTCTCTCGGGGCTGGCGGGGGATGTCCATGATGGTTGTATTACGCTCCGTGGGGTGGTTGGGGGTCTACTCGCTGTCGTCGAATCCGAAATAGTCCTTGATCTGCCTCCAGAGCTTCTCGCTCTCGGGGGTCTCGATGTAGCCCTCGGGGTAGCTGTAGGCGCGGGTCTCGTAGTACAGATCCCTCAACCGCTGGTGCATGGTGATGGCGTAGTCCAGGGCATCCACCAAGGAGTTCAGCGCGTCCGGGTAGTCCTCCTTGCGGGCGTAGGTGACCAGTTCGTACTTACGGGCCGGGAGGAACTGGGCCACCCGGTGTAGGAGGTCACGAGCCTGCTGGAGCTTGCGGAGGTCTTCGAGGGTGGCGGAAACTCGGTATCGCGGGGTGGACTTGCTCATGGGGCGTATTACGCCCCATGAGCGCCTCGACTACGACCGACTACGGGTGAACGAGTCGAGGAAGGCCCGGATGTTCTTGGTGCCCTCGGGGTTCATGCTGTGAACGTCGTAGTCGAAGTCCCACTCGGGGTACCTGTCGGTCGCCCACTTGAGGAACCGCATGGTGGTGTCGAGCCCTCGGGAGATGAGCCCGGTCTCGGGTCGCAGAAGCCCCAGGTCGTGGTCCAGGAACATGAGGGAGGGTGGCCCCCCTCGGTCCTTGCACGCCTGTGCAGCCTCGTAGCTGGACCGGCAGAGCACCACGTTGTCCTCGGGGGTGAGCCCCAGGTACGAGAGGTGTCTCTCGTCGTCCAGGAACATGTACCAGCCCTTGGGGTCGTGCAGGGGGATGTTGGCCTCCCGGAGCGCCCGGTACACGGTCGGGTCGTCCGTGTGGTCGGGGTTGAACGCCGCGACCCACCGCTCACGGAACCCCGTGGTGCGGGCGAGCTCCACGAGGGCTTGAGTGGCATCTGCCACCGTGTGGTTGGCAGATGCCAGCGCATCACCCCTCGCCGCACGGTCGTTCGCGTCGTCGGGTCTCGCGTCGTCGGGCATCGTCGCCGCCCAGGCCGCATTTGCAGCGTTGATCTTGGAGAGGAGGGCGGGTCTGTGCTCCTCGATGAGGGCGTCCACCCTGGTTGCGAGCTTGCTCACTGGTCACCTCCCAGGTAGGTGCGGTTGGGGGGGAGGTTGCTGGCCTCCTTCTCCAGTCGGTCGGCCACCGCCGCGTGCTGCATGGCACGGGTCCGGGCCTCCGCGGCCCTCCGTTCGAGGTTGGACCGCTTGGCGTCGTTGTCGTAATCGAGGGGGTTGAGGGAGAGGGACTGCTGCGCGAGGATCTCCGCGACGGTCACGACGAATGCACGGATCATGGTTGTATTACTCCCTCACTCCAGTCGTTGGTTGTTGGAAACATCGGGAGGGTGCCAGACCCACCCGGTTGGCCCCGTCTCGGTGATGCACACCACGGAGTCCAGGTCCTTCTTGTAGTGGTGCGGGTTCTGGATGGCCTGCTCTCGCAGCCGTCGGATGCTGTCTTGCGCCCCGGCCAGCGTGCCCCATGAACTCAGGGCACGCTGGTGGAGGAGGTTCCGGTGTGTGGTCGCCACGTAGAACCGTGGCTTCACCGTGGTCGCCGGGATTCTCACGCGACCACCGGCCACGGGTAGCGGTCGCCGTCGATGGTCACCGGGCGGAACGAACACGCCCCCTGGTCCATCGCGTACTTGATGTCGGCCTCGTAGGTGGTCTCCCGGATGGAGACAATCTCCACCATCACGGTCTGATCCGTGGGCTGGAGGATCATCCACTGGGTCTCCCCGCTCCACACGTTGCACTCGAAGGTCTTGGCGAGGGCCTTGACCTCTGCGAGGGTCGGGGGACGGTCCCGCCACTCGGTGTCGATCGCCGCCTCGGTGAACTCCGGGAGGGGGAGGGCGTCGATGGCCTCGCGGCTGTCGTCCGCGACGGCTCGACACGCGGCCCGCATGGCCTCTGCCCCCTGGAGGTGGGCCTCGATCACCTTGCGGAGGTGGGCGCGCTGCATCGCCTCTGCGATCTTGTCACCCTCGGGGGGGTTGCGCTGCATCCCGATGGCCCGCCACACACGGGCGAGGGCATCCTCGTCCTTGGTGAAGGCGTCGAGGACCCTTTCCAGGTCGTCGCAGAAGGGCTCGCTGTCGAAGTCGCAGACGAGCTTGCCGACCCCGTCCGGGAGCTTCCAGCCCACGCCCGCCATGCCGCGGGCGGTGGGGTTCTCGATCTTGGCCATGGAGACGGCGAGACGCGCGGCTTCAAGGAAGGATCGGAGGTTCTTGATGATGTCTTTCACGGGGTCTCGCTCTCTTCGATGGCCTCGGGCCATGGGGTTCGGTTCTCGTGGATCGCGGCCCACTCTTCGGCGGTGGGTGCTCGGAACACCCCCTGCGGGATGGCCTCGCCTCCTTCGTTTACGCCCTCGGGACTGAAGTCCTGGGTGTAGTGGTAGTAGCCCTCCCACACGGAAATCCCGTGCGGGGCATCGTCGAGTCCGAGGTCACTCAGGTCCGAGAGACCGGCCTCGTGGATCTCGTAGTGGAGATGGGTGCCAGTCCACCACACGACGCACCCATTGCCATTGGAGCGCCCGTTGGCGATCACGGCACGGCTCACCGTGGGCTCGGGCTTGGAGCCACCCAGGCCCCCGATCCCCAGGTTGACGAGGACGCCCATCACTGGTGCTCCCCGGCGCACCCGCGGTTGTTGCACACCACGTCGTAGTCGCCCGTGGTGGTGGACACGCGGCAGAGCCCGCTGCCCATGCAGTAGGTGTTGCCCGTGGGGTGCGCTCCGAAACGGCGCGCGATGTAGGCTTCCGCCCGGTGGTTCTCCGCGTTGATCTCACGGAGCACGGCGGCGTGACGGGTACGACGCTCGCGCAGGATGTACGCGGGGTCACTCTCCCTCAACAGGTAGACGTGGAGGCACGTCAGACCACTGACGATGGACACCGCACCGAAGATGGCGGCGATGATGAAAGCCCGGCGGGCGTTCCGGTCGTAGATGCTTGCGTCTCGGCTCACTTGGAGACCTCGTGGAGGGGAAGGTTGAGGTGGGCGGGGAGGTTGTCCACCCCGAAGTACTTGAGCACGTCCAGCACCACCCTCGCGTGCGCCACTTTGGTGAAGCGGTTGAGGGCGAAGGTCTGGCGGGCGTCGGCGGGCCATGTGGTGTCCCCTTCGAGCTTGTGGTTGTGAACCGCTTCGCTGCGAAGGTCGTTGAGCACCACCCGGAGGGTGGCGAGGTCGCCCTCCGAGGGGCGCGGGTGCTGCGAGGTGATCCACCGGGGACCCACCCTCATGGCCTTCTTGGGAGCCACGGTCGGGAGCTCGTGGATCGTGGTGGACCCCTGGAGTTGGGACGCCACGGTGCGGGCCTCCTCTCGCGTGGGGTACAGGGTGGCCGCGGTGATGTTGGCGACCTCGAACCCGCACCCTCGGTTGTAGGTGCCGTTGAGGAACGCGATGACGAATGACTTGGGAGGTGTGTTCATGTCCGCTGCTCAGGTGGTGGCGGGAACGTCTTCGGGCCAGACGGCCCAGTCGTCCGCGAGGATGTCTGCGATGGTCAGGGGGTAGTAGACCGTGTCGCGCTTGGGGCGCGTCCCGACCGGGTGAACCACCCGTCTGGGGTTCACGCTGGTGACCCAGCTTGTCCGGTGGATTCTCTGGCCCGCCCGGAGGTGAGGGAGTGCCCCCTCGAACCTCACGACAGCCTCGCCGGGTAGGACTTACCGTCCTTGCCGACGACCCGTTCCCCGGCGCGGGATGCCAGTTCGTTGCGGACAATCCCGACGAAGGTGTCAGAGCACCCGACCACGTCGGCAATGCCGACGTTGGACCAGTTGCACTTCACGGGGTCCGCGAGGGCCGCGACCACCGCCGCCCTGAGCTCGCGGCGGGTGCGCTTGATGGCCACCGGGGTCACCCCCTTGATGGCCCAGTGCGCCGCGAGGACGTTCGGCATCGCCAACTCAGCAGAGCGCATACAGTCTGTGCTCGACGTGCCCTCCCCCGTCCGCTGGACGAGGTCACCGTTGCACTTGGTGCCGGAATCCGCAGTGGCCCGCCACCACCACTTGGACCCGTCAATGGTCCAAGCCAGGAGGGTCACCGGACCCACCTTGGCGATGGGGTAACCGAGGTCGGTACGACCCCACTTGATGATCTTGTGTTGCATGTTCAATCTCCCATGACGGCTCAATGCCGTTTGGTTTGTGTTTCGATTCATTCGAGGGTTGGGCACCGTGCCGTCTCCCTCCAACCCCTAACAACTCTCGCCAGGGGGTGTTTAGCGAAATCGGTGAGGACCCTTACTGGTGCTCCCCGGCGCACCGGGCGTTCCGGTCCTTGGTGCTGTGGAGGATGAGCCCCATGATCACTCGGGCTCCTTGGGGGTCTCGGTCTTGGGTGCGGGGGTGCCGTTCGCGGCGTTCTGGGCTTCGAGCGCGGTCGCGATGCGCTCCAGGGCCTTGGCGATGCGGGGGATGGTGCCTTCGAGAAACATGGCACCCATGCGGGTGCGGGCGAACTCGATCATGGCGTCACCTTCTTGGTCTTGGGGGTGGGTCGGGGGACGGACTTGGCGCTGGGGGTGGCCACGAAGGCCATCTCACGCACCGTGAGCGTGCCGTTGCCGCACCCCGTGTAGGAGTCGCGACGGATGTACGCGGACTCGGCGTCCCGGAACAGGTGCAGGAACGGGTCGAACACGGCGTCGAACCGGCCCGATCGCGGGTTCAGGTACTCGCCCTTGCGGTTGAGCACCACGAACACCAGCTTCACTTGTACGAGCTTTCGAGGCTGGCGTCGTCGGCGCGGCGACCCGTGAGGTGGGCGATGAGCTCCGCGAGGACCACGGCGTCGCCCAGCCCGACCTTGAGCTTCTCGCGGACGTAGCCCGCGGAGAGGTACCCGCCGCCGGGCATGACGGTCATGCACGTCCCGTGGCCCTCGGTCATGAGGGCGACGATGTAGCAGCCGTCCAGGGTCTTGGTGTTGTCGATGAGGATGACTCGGTACCGGGTCCCGTTGCCGGGCTGGTACTCGATGGTGGTGGACTGGCCGTTGGCCTGCACGGACTTGATGGCTTCGGGAATGGTCTTGGTACGCATGGTCTGTCTCCTGGGGCCGCAGTGGCCCTTGGTTGTGCTGTCTTCCAACCCCTAACAACTCTCGTTCAGGGGTGTTTAGTGAAATCGTTCAGTGGCCCCCGCCCCTGGGATCGAACCAGGGGAGCGCCGTTCGGGGGTGTCTAGGGTTCGATGAAGGGGACCCCCAGAAGGTCGCAGGCTTCGTCGAACGCCTCCAGCGCGCCGGGTGGGCGCTCGTGGGGGCCGTCCTTGGCGATGGCCCTGCGGAGGTCCCTCAGGAACCGGGGGAGGCACTCCGTGGACTCCGGGTAGGCGTCCACGAAGCTATCGTACCTGCTCTCTTGGTTGCTCATGGTCGGTGCTCTCCTATTGGTGAGGTTGGTTCTGGTGAGCTCCTTGGCCCAGCGGTTGACGGCTGCGGTGTCCATGTTCAGCCCTCCATCTGTTCGTTGTAGACCAGGACCATGATCGCCCCGAGCTCCTCGGCGGTCTTGCCCGTGCGAGCGATGACCTCCTCGATGGTCCCGAGCTCCTCGGCCAGGGGGGCGGTGGCCGACGGCCAGTAGCTGGCGTTGCACAGCCCCACCGTGAAGGTGAACCCCGTGGGCTGTCCGTTGTCCCCGATGTCGTCGATGTCCCCATCGACGTTGCCGTACAGCCGAAGCAGACCCCCATTGGGGAGGTCCGTCTCGGTCTCGACGTTGATGGGCTGTCCCTCACGGATGTTGCCCACGACGGTCTTGGTTCCCTTGCTCATGTTCATTCTCCCTTGGTATCTCAGACGTTGGCCCCCGTCCCCGGAATCGAACCGGGGAGCACCAGTCGGGGGTTCAGAACGGGATGTCGTCCTCGTTGATGTCCGCCGGGGTCACCGCGGCCATCGCCGCGACGGTCCGGGCGTCCACCGCGTCGATGGTCAGGGCATCGCACTCATCGTGGTCGTCCTCGGGGTGACGCTGCCCGGGGGTGAAGTGGACCGGGCACTTGTGCCACGTATCCACCTGCGACAGGGCGTAGCCCGTCCCGCGGCACCCGCACTTGTCGGGGTCGCGGCGCTCGAAAGAGCCCGCCCGGAAGTTGTTGTAGTAGTGTTCGAGTTCGGACATGGAGTCTCCTTGGGGCCTCAATGGCCCTCTGGTGTTCGGTCGGGCACAGCGCCCTCCCAACCCCTAACAACTCTCGTTGGGGGGCGTTTAGCGAAATCGTTCGGGGTGGCCACCGATTGCCGAAGCACCAGCGACCGTCTCCCCTCCCAACCCCTAACAACTCTCGCCGGGGGGTCTTTAGTGAAATCGGTTGGCACACTTTGTGCCACCCTCACCTACTTTGCCTACACCACCTTACCTCTGCACCCACCGTGCCACAGTGTGGGATATGCACCCACCGTGCCAGACTAGCGGGCGAACAGGGGGGCGAAGTCGGGGCAGCGGGCGATGAGGGAGTTTTGGATGGTCTCCTGAAGCTCTCGACCCTCGGGGTCGTTGGCGTCGTAGGGCATCCCGGACTCCGCGCACTGGGCGAGGGCGTAGGTGTTGGGGAAGGTCCGAAGGTTCAGCCACGCCTCCTTGAAGTCCCCCTTCCGGGCGTCCACCAGGACGTTGATGGCATGGCTGATGACCGCGGCAGCATCGTGCTTGGGGGTGAGGTTGGCGTAGTCCCCGAAGACACTCCGTTGTGCTGCCTCATCCTGGAGCTTCCTCAGTTCCTCCAGGGGGAGGGAGTGGTCCTGGCCCCTCTCACACAGGCGGGTGAGGTCCGGGTCGCTCTGGATGGTGTGGAGGGTCTCCCCGGCGAGTTGGAGGAGGTGCTTGGAGAGGTTGGGATAGAGGTTTTCCATGAGTGTATTACGCCCGGCGGGCCGGGGCTGAAGTTCTCTGTTTGGCGAACCCGCGGCCCCGACCCGGTGGTGTTCCGGGTCGGGGCCGCGGGGGTGTCAGGTGGTCGGTGGTGGGGGCTCCTCGGTGCGGATCACGTCACCAAGGCGTTTCCAGCCCCCGTCCCTGGAGTAGGTCTCGACCCAGGTGCGCGGGACCATGGCACCCAGTGACTTGCGACGGTCTTGGGCGGCTTCCAGCGTCCACACGCACGAGCCATGGTGGACCCAGCCGGGTCGGGCACCGTCGGTGCCCTCGCCCGCTGCGCGGAACGCCCCTTCCCAGGGCTCCCACTTGGGCATGTCAGTCCTCCCGGTGTCGGCCCGTGAGGGCCTGGAAGATGCGCTGGATCACCCGCCCCGGTCGGGACAAGATCCGGGGGTTCTCGCCCCCGTACTTGATGACCGAGCGGTAGATGGCTACCACGTCCCTCACCAGGATGTACAGGGCGGCGACGGTGAACGGGGTGAGCACCCCGAGGATGTACCGGGTCATGGCTCAGGGCTCCATTTCGATGAGGGTGTTGACGTGCTCTTCGCACTTGACCGCTGCCTCGTCCCGGTACGCGGGGATGTCCGTCAGGTGCTGGAGTTGGTACCAGAAGAACCCGGCACTGTGGCTGTAGTCCCGGATGACACAGCGGTACGCTGTCGCCCGCCGGGCGTACACCCCCGCGTCGTCGCGGACGTGACCGATGGCCTCGACGATGGCCCCGTAGCCCTTGTGGGCGTACCCGTGGGCTTCGAGCGGACCCTTGGCGAGCTCCAATTCCACCGACTTGGTGAGGTTCTTGAGGGCCTTGGTGCATCGCGCCCGCTTGAGGGCGAGGGCCAGCCCGAACAGGTGGTGCCACGCGAGGGCTTCGAGGACCTTGAGGTTGTCCCCCGCGAGGGTCCCTTCGGGAGTGGACTCCGCGATCTGCATACGGGCGAGCAACGGGAGGTCCTCGCCCTTGGCCTTCGCCGCGGCCACCGCGGTGGCGATGGCTTCCTTGATCCGGGGGTTGTCGAGGTTCATGACGGTTCCTTCCCCTGGAACGTCCAGGGACTGCGGCCCCAGTAGGGGCGGGGGTTGAGGGCGCGTTGCAGCCAGTAATGGAAGTTGGAGAGGGTGATGCGCTTGCGAAACTTGAGGTGGCCGGTGTTGCTCACGTACGTTGATCCCTTGGGGTCTCATTGACCCTTGGTTTGGTTGGGTGCAGCGGGGTGCGGTCTACCAGACCTTGGCGATGAAGTGGTGCGCCACGAAGGCCAGCACCGCGAGGGTGCCGAGCCCGAGGACGGCGCTGAACACCCACCAGATGCCGAAGACGGTGCCAGCACGGTTCATTCTGCGGTCGAACTCGGCGCGGCGCTTGTCCATGTCGCGGTTGAAACTGTTGAAGTCGTTGTTGGGGAACATGCTCACGTCCTGGTGTTGCGGTTGCGGTTCTGGAGCCACAGGGCAATGGCCCCGATGGCAGCGATGATGCCGATGGCGTACGCGGCGATGAGGCTGATCTCTCGCACACTGACGGTTCCAGTTACGTCCATGTCAGGTTCCTTGTGACGTTGGTTGGTGCTCAGACGTGGACTTGAACCACGTTCCCGTGCAGTAGGGGATGAACGGCCCGTCCCGCACGGTTTCCAGCCGCAACCGTGGGAGAATCACGGTCGCCAGAGCGAAGTGCCCGGGATCGCCCCGGGCTGGGTTGGAGGTTGCGTCATTGGGAGCGAGGCCCGACCGGGGAGGCCCGGTCGGGCAGTGCGGCTCACGCCTCCCGGACAGCACGCCCGCGCTTGGCGCTGGTGTGTCGGGTGCGGACCAGGGTCTCCAGCTTGGCCACGATTTCCTTGGGGAGGTCGTCGAGCTTGGTGGAGTACACCGAGTCGTCGAACGTGGTCTTGACGTGCTCCGAGCCGTAGCCAAGACCCACGCCCACCACCAGAATGCCCGCGTCGTGCGCCCGCTTCATCTGCGAGCGGATCACCCGGTCATGGCCCCCGTCGGGCTGGCCATCGGTGACCACGAACAGGACCCGGTAACCCTCGGGGCGCTTGGAGAGCTCGTTCAGGGCGAACTCGATCCCGTCCGCCATCGGCGTCCCGCCCGATGCCCGGATCTCCCTGAGCCGCGGGGCGACCGTGGAGAACCGCTCCGACCAGTCCTTGAAGAGGTCGTAGTACATCGCAGAGGTGCGATGGCAGTCCTGGGGGATGTCATCGTACGAGTAGTTCATGCTCGCGTGCTTGCACCGGAACCCCAGGGCCATGGACTTGGCCCCGATGCAGTCGAGCGCATCCAGGAGGGTGTACACGATCGCCGTGGTCTCGCGGAGCTTGCCGTTCATGGACGAGCTTTCGTCGATCACGATGGCAGACGCCACGCTCATGTCGATCACGGGCGCAGTCACCCGGTAGGGACGGGAGGGCTTGTCGCCCCCGCGGAGCTCACAGTAGGTGTTGACCAGCATCCGGTCCGACACCTTCCGGCCCACCCGCACGCCGTGCTCCGTGCCGCTGTTTTCCAGCGCGCGGAACACCGTGGCGAGGCGGGTCTTGAGGTACGAGGTCCCCTTGCGAACCTCCTTGGCGATGTTCGCAAACGAGGCCGCGTTGCTGGGCTGCGGGCGGACCCGGACGATTTCGTCGAGCGCCGTGGAGAAGGGTCGGTACGGCGAGCTCTCGCGCGTCCCGATTTCCTGGGCGTTTTCAGCCGCAACGCCCTGCTCCAGGGCAGTGTTGCTGTCCAGCGTCCCCGAACCGTTGGCGTCATGGTCGTCCAGGAGGTCACCCGCCGTGGTCGAGTCCGAACCCTCACCACCGCCCGCACCCTTGGCCGAGCTCTTGCCGTCCATGGTGTTGGTGGTCTCGCCGGGCTCCCCATCGGAGTCACCGTCGTTGTCACCGTCCGAGGGGTCCCCGCCGTCGGAGTCCCCATCGCTGGGGTCACCGTCCGCGTCGCCGTCCGACGGGTCACCCTCGCCGTCCGAGGGCTCACCGGGCTCACCCTCGCCGGGCTCACCCTCGCCGGGCTCACCCTCGCCGGGCTCACCCTCGCCGGGCTCACCCTCGCCGGGCTCACCGTCCGCGGCGTCGTCGCCCTCACCGGGCTCACCGGGCTCACCGTCGTCGCTGGACTCGCCCTTCTCGGCCTTGTCACCCTTGGGGGCCTTGTCACCCTTGGGGGCCTTGTCACCCTTGGGGGCCTTGTCACCCTTGGGGGCCTTGTCACCCTCACCCTGCGAGGGCTTGGGGGGGTCGAGCTCACCCGACGCAACGCCCTCCAGGAGCACCAGGGCTTCCAGGGCGAGGGTCAGGGACGAGCCGTTGAGGAGGTCCTGCTTGGCCTTGGCGATGGCGGCGGGCGTCCTCACGTCCGGGACGCTGCGACGGAGGATGTCCGTCAGCATCCCGTTGGCCACCATGGCGTACCCCGTGGGGCACTCAGCCTTGATGGCCGCGAGGTTTTCACGGATCGTGAAGGTGTTGTACCCGAGGCCCATGTCCCGGAGGCAGGTGAACACCGCGTTGGGCACCGTGACGGGCGGGTTGCCAGCCGCCTTGCGACCCTCCGACTCCATCCTGACGATGAAGTCCGCGAGGTCGCACAGCTTGGTGTGCGTGCCCGGGAACTCAGCGTTCCCGATGCGCTCGATGGCAGTGTCCTCGAACACGTTCTGGAGGTCCATGAGGAGCCTCTTGCGCTTGGCGAGGTCCACCTTGGAGCCGTTCAGGGGGCGCATTGCGGCCCGGATGGTCTCGGCCTTGAGCGGCCCTTGCTGGCTGTACAGCCGGTGCCACGCTTCGTGGCACGCCCCCCCGATGAGGGCCAAGTAGGTGCGGCGGCTCACCTCATCGTCGCACTGGGCGACGTTGATGCTGGTAGCCGTGCAGTAGGTCTCGTTGGCCACCCGAGTGGCGATGGAGCCCGGGTCCCGGTTGCCGTCGCAGAGCGCGGCGGAAACCGTGCGCCACCCGAACGGACCCTTCATGAAGAAGCGCTTGCCCGCCGACGTGACGGGGATCATGCGCGCCGCGCCGACGATGCTCAGAACCGTGGCCGCGTGTCCTTCCCGGACCCGCGACCCCGGCATGGTGACTTCCAGTTCGTTCTTCTTGTTCATGTTCATTCTCTCCCAACCCCTAACAACTCTCACCCAGGGGTCTTTAGCGAAATCGTCCGCCACCCCGTCGCTTTCCCTCTGTCGTCTCTCTCACTCCCTCCAACCCCTAACAACTCTCGGGGCGGGGTCTTTAGTAGATTCGACAGGAAAGTTTGGCACGGTAGGTGCAACGCAGGCGCGGTCCACTTTCCAGGGTGGCCCGGGGCCGTCTGCAACCAGTGTGCCAAACTTTCCTGTCGAATCTACTAAAGACCCCCCGGTGAGAGTTGTTAGGGGTTGGAGGGAGTGAGAGACGAGGAAAGGAAACGACGGGGGGTGAGCGATTCTGCTAAAGACCCCCCAACGAGAGTTGTTAGGGGTTGGGAGGGTGCCGCGACGGTGAGAGAAGCGACGGCACGCTGAACGATTCTGCTAAACGGTCCGCCCCGAGAGTTGTAAGGGGCTGGGACGACAACGACACAACGCACTGAGGGCCACCAAGGCCCCAAGGGAGATGATGGATATGCCGAAGCTCAAGTGTTCGCTCTGCCCCTTCGAGGGCCACCTACTGACCAACCACCTCCTGGAGGCGCACAACGTCTCCGAGGATGCCTACGAGGGTGACACGGTGTCCCCGGAGCTCGATGCGGCCTACGAGGCCAGCATCAAGGGGCGTCGGCGCACCGCGTTCAAGGGCACCGAGGGCGTCAACGTCTCGTTCGCGGGGATCACGTTCCCGCTGAACGTGGACGTGCCCGCCTCTGGTTGCCTCCCGATGCCCCACGGGTACATGGTGCCCAAGTACGGCAAGCTGGCCAACGCGGTCCGGGCGGTGTCGGTCCGTGTGGCCGCGGGCAACAACAAGCCCATCTGGATCTGGGGTGCCCCGGGCACCGGCAAGGATGCCGTGTGCGCGGCCCTGAGTGCCAAGACCCGTCGCCCGGCGATCGTGTTCAACATCGCCCCGGACGTGGACGTGGCAGCGTGGCTCGACACGCGGGCGTTCTCCGCGACGGGCACCTACTGGGAGGAAGGGCCGCTGCTCAAGGCGCTCCGGGACGGGTACCTCACCCCGAGCGGGCGACGGGTGCCCTACCTCATCGTCCTGAGCGACCTCGACCGCGCGAGCCGCGGGCAGATGGAGCCTCTCCGTGCGATCCTCGACAGCCTCGGGGGGCGCATCCAATCGCAGTCGGGGATGCACAAGGTGCTCCCGGGCACGCTGGTCATTGCCACGGCGAACACCAGCGGCGGCGGTGACACCACGGGGCGCTACACCGCGAGCCCGGTGGACACCAGCGTGCTGGATCGGTTCACGTTCAAGGTGACGTTCCATGACATGGACAGCCGCGACGAAGAGCCCATCCTCCGGTCCAAGTACGCGGCGCTGTGCGCCCGGTTCCCGGAGCTCCTGCCCACGGTGATCAAGGCCACCACGGCGATTCGCGAGAGCATCGCCAAGGAGGACCTCTACCTGGACTTCGGACACCGCAGCGTGTCCAACTGGATGGACGCGACGGCGGCGGAAGCCCAGTGCTCTCCCGGCACCAAGGACTACTCCAAGATGCTCCGGGCGGGCCTCCAGGACATCCTCGCTGGGTGCCCCAACGAGGACACTCGCGAGAGCCTCAAGCGGCTCGTTGACCCCCACCTCAAGGGTGGCGCGGTCGATGAGGGCGACACGAGCCACATCAGCAGCGACCCCCTCAACCCCTGAGGGGAGGGACCGGGACCCGCCTCAAGGGTCCCGGTCGATTCCCAAGCCCCACGGGCGTAACAAGCTCCAGTGGAGCTTGGGAATCGACCGCAGCCGCAGTCGATTGCACTAAAGACCCCCCAACGAGAGTTGTTAGGGGTTGGGAGGGGAATGGTTCCCCGACCGCCACCGAGAGCCACAATGGCTCCACGTCTACGGAGATTGCATATGACCAAGATTTCCCAGGGTTCGGTTTCGTCTCTCATCCTCGCCCACCTCGCCGCGGCCCCCAACCGCACCGCCATGGGTTCCGCCGTGCGCGCCGCGGTGCTGGCCATCGTCGGCGGCGACCCGACCCTCACGCACGACATCAACTGCGTCAACAACGCTCGGCACGACCTCAAGGGCAAGGGCCTCGTCGGGGACGGTGCCGTCCGCGGTGAGTGGATCCTCACCGACGCGGGCCGCGCCGTCCACGAGGGTGCCCCGATGCCCAAGGGCACGGGCCGCACGCCCCCCAAGAACCCGCGGACCAAGCCCGCCATCGACCCGGTGCCCGCCGCGACCCCCGAGCTCCCGGCGACCGAGCTCTCCAAGGCCGATGACGCCATCACGGCGGTGGCCGAGAGCGCCACGGTGACCGAGACCCCGGTCGAGACGACCGAGACCCCGGCGACCCCGGCCCCCAAGCGCCGCCTCAAGGTGGCGGACGCTGCGATGGCGGTGGTGGTGGTGCCCGAGTGGCTGGGCGACGCCGAAGTGCGCGGCGCGGTCATCGAGAACCAGGACTGCTTCGGAGCGTTCTCTGCCAACGCCAAGGCGTGCGGGGAGTGCGCCCTCGCGGGGTTCTGCCGCAACGCCAAGGCTGCCCAGCTCGACCTCCTGGCGCGCAAGCTCCTGGTGGCCAACCCGCTGGTCAACGCTCCGGTCCCCGGTCCGGTGGCCAAGCTCGACGCGGCGGTGTCCGCGGTCCTCGACCCCAACGCGGCGCGTGCCCCGGCCAACCCCACGGGCGGCATCATCCGGGCCACCTACGACGGGGTGTGCGGCGAGTCGGGTCGCCCCATCAAGAAGGGCGACACGGTCCGCTACGTCCAGGGCAAGGGGATGGTGCTCGCGGCCTGACCCGAGCGGTGGGGGGCTGCGGCCCCCAGCCCTCTCTGTGAACTGATCCAAGGATTGTGCCCCCTACCAAGGGGTTTGGAAGGCCCCCACCTACCTACAGGCGGGCCTCGCGGGTTCGATTCCCGCCACAATCCCCCAGGAGGGCCACGGTGGCCCCAACGGAGACCAAGACCATGCCACCCAACATCGACCAAGAGAGACGGGTCATCAACGACCCGAACGCACCGCTACCAGCCAAGATCGCCGCAGCCGCGGTGCTCTGGGAGCTCATCGAGCTCGCGACCAAGGCGCTCGAACCTTTCAAGAACGAAGTCCGCGCCGTCGCTGTGGCCACGGGCCAGCCCGTCGTGACCCTCAACGGCAACGGGATGTCCCAGTGCAAGGTGGTGCTCCCCGGTCCAAGCCTCAGGCTGAACGACGGGGTGACCGAGGAGGGGGAGCTCACCGCACTGGGTGACCTGTTCCCGGTCATCTACGAGACCAAGCTCACGCTCCGCAACGCCAGTCCCGCGTTCATTGCCCCGTTCCCGCCCAACATCATCAACCACATCGCTACCGTCACCACCCTCGTCCCCAGCACCCCCCGGGTGAGCCTGCGGTCCCTCTCGGGGGTGGAGGAGGTCAAGTGACCCCGCCCTGGGAGGTGGCACAGGAACCAAGGAGATACCGGGGCGGTGCCCGCAACACCAACGACCCGTTGCGGTTGCGGGTGGGCCAGTGGTACCGGCAACCGTCCAACACCACCGCTGTCACCATCGGGTTCCGGTGCTACCGCACCGTGTGCATCCCAAAGACTGACTGAGACTGACTGAACACCCGACCAGGGTAGGTGCCCTGGTCGGGTGTTCAGTCAGTTGGGGTGGACGATTTCGCTAAAGACCCCCCGGTGAGAGTTGTTAGGGGTTGGGAGGGGTTGGGAGGGGAGACAGTGCCCCGACCGAAAACCAGAGGGCCAGTGCGGCCCCAAGGAGAACGACCATGAACGACACCAAGACTTCCAGCGATGAGTCCCCCGAGTGCGACAGCGACCCCAACACGGTCGTTGCCAACATGACTCCCGAGGACCGGGCCGAGTACCTCGCGTGGGTTGCCGAGTGCGCCGCGGCCAACCTTGCCCACCAGATGGAGCATGACGGCCCGGACCCCGCCGAGTGCGGGTGCGCCACCCCGACGGACAGCGAGCGCACCGAGGCCGAGACCAAGGGCATCAACGACGCCTGGGAGGCGTGGTGCGCCGAACAGGCCCGCAAGGTGGGGCAGAGCAAGTGACCAGCCCGTACCGGCTGGCGCAGGAGCCCGAGGCCAAGCCAACGATCCCGTGGTACCGCCGCCGCCCAGTGTGGTGGCGCAAGCTGCTCTGGCGGTACACCAAGACCAGCGCCGCCCAGCACCAGCCCCGACGCCAGACCCTGGGTGGGCGCTGGGTGCTGGTGTACAAGCACCGGACCAACAACCCCAGCCACTACTGGTGGTATCCGCTCATGTGCCCCTACTTCGGCCAACCGGCGTGGCCGGATGACAAGTGGGGTACCCCAATCGAAATCGAAGACTGGACCTGAACAACCGAGGCCATCACGGCCCCAAGGAAACCGACCATGACCACCAAGAACGAAGACCTCATCAAGCGTGTTCGCAAGGCCCTCGACATCGACCTCCGTGAGATGGACGCCATCTTCACCCCGCTCCTCACCGACGTGCTCGAAGAGCTCAACAACCCCGGCGCATGGGCCACCAAGCCCCAGCCCCCCGCCCCCGTGCTCCTCATGGAAGCGACCGAGGAGACCGAGGGGGATGGGAGGTTCACCGAGGAACAGGCGCTCGAAGATGCCCGCAAGCGCATGGAGGCCAACCCCCTCGCGTGCATCGCCACCGCCACCGTCAAGGGCGACCGGGCGACCTTCAAGGTCAAGGACGCCGTGGAACAGGCCGACGAGTACGGCTTCACCCTCTCGGAGAACGTGGGCTGGTGCTCCATCATGGCCATCGCCAAGGTCATCATGCTGCACATCACCCGCGTCTTCGGGGTGACCGCGGCGCGTATGACCGAGAGCGACTCTCGCGAGGGCGGGCTCATCATCGAGTTCAACCGGGAGCTCACCGAGTCCGAGGCCGACGCGCTCGAAACCTTCCTGGGGCAGGAGTAAGCGCCATGCAACTCCACCTCACCAACGTCGGGTCCGACGGGTTCCGGGTGCGCTGTGCTCGCACCCAATGGAACGCCGTGGTCGAAGTCTGCAAGCTCGCGTGCGCCAAGCACGGTGTGGCCATCCACGAACCCGACCTTGGCGGCAACCGCGAAGGCACCTACGTCCAGATCAACTTCGTCGAGGACCAGGACGAGGAGCCCGTCGAGGCCATCGAGGAGGACCTCCGCAACGGGGTGTTCAAGGCGACGGCCCCCACCGAGCCCACCACCCGCACCTTCATGGTGACCGTCAACATCAACCTCATCACCAAGGACAAGGACTGAGCCATGGGCACCTCCACACGCGCCTCCAACGAGCTCAACGTCGCCGGGGTGGGCCGCACCACCGTGTTCGCGGACCACAACGAGTCGGTCTGTGAAGCCGACGATCAGGGGGGCGGCTACCCCACCGACCCGAGCTACACCCTCAATGGGTGGCGGATCTACCGCGGGGACACGGACATCTACACCGGCAAGCTCTTCCCCGAGAGCTACATCGGACCCAACGGCGAGGTGGTCCACGTCCTGAACTCCAGCCAGTACGCTGCCGTGGGCGAGAACGACTGGGTTGTCTTCGGACCCAACGCCGAGCACGTCCAGGCGTTCCTCCGGGCGTGCGGGTTCGAGGACATCGAAGTCGAACCCACGGCGATCGTCATGCAGACCACGTAGTAAGGTGACCACCGCACGGTGATCAAGCGCAACGCCGGGCATCCCACATCGGGATGCCCGGCGTTTTCGCGTTTGGGGCACCATGAAGTTCAGTACGGTGTGCAGAACTTCAGGGTGCCCCAATGAGACTCATCGTGATCGAGGGCTGTGATGGTACGGGTACATCCACCCATACGGATGCCCTGGTGTACAACCTCCGTGAGTCGGGCTATGCGGCCATCGGGTTCCACCACCCTGCGCCCCCCAAGGGTTGCAGCCCATGGACGCGGGTGAGCCACTACGCCAGTGAGCGCGCCAAGCTGGTGGACCAGTATGGGGACCAGGACGTGGTGGTGGTGTCCGACCGCTGGTACCACTCCACCCTGGTGTTCGCGGCCATCGTTGGTGCTCCCCTCAAGACCCGCCTCCATGTTCTTGCAACCATGGAGAGACACACCCTCCCGGCCCCGGCGATGCTGGCCGTGCTCGATGCCTCGGATGCAGAACTTGACCGGCGTCTCATCCGGCGGGGCGAGGTCGTGCGGTCCACCGACACAGTGCAGCGAGACACGTACCGGAACATGGTGTGCCCTGAGGCCACCATCACCCTGGACACCGAACAGTCCAAGGACATGGTCCGGGGGAAACTTCTGGACTTGTCCCTGGTGGCGCTCACCCGAGCGTAACTCGTGTCATGGCCCGAACCCGAGTAGGCACCTCCATCCACATCGGTGGACAGCCCCCAAAGCACCTGGGTCCCAGGGACGGGGTAGCATCGTGGACCCTGTGTGCTGGCACCGGGTACGACAAGGCAGCGGGCAAGACCCTTCATGCCCCAGGGTGCCCTGAGCGCATCGACCAGCCCCGAGAACTTGGGACCCTGGAGCCCAGGAGCCCCATGTGTTACCGGGCGCACATCGACAACGCAAGGACTACCCCATGAACGCCGAAATCAAGAGGCTCTCCCGTGCTGTGTCCGTCATGGCCGTGATTGGCTGGTTCGCGGACACGTCCGCCAGCATTCTCCTCCACCGTGGGTGGTGGACGGTTGTGCCCGCCATCAACATGGTGCTCACGGTGTGGATGGCGATCCGCCTCCACAAGGAGATCAACAGGGCGTAATACACCTACAACGGCTCGCACTAGGAAATGGACATGGCAACCGAGAAGGATCACATGGCGGGGGTGTTGGCGAACACCCTCCTCTACCACGAGGCGGCACAGGAGGGGCTCGTCGTGCTCCTCTGGGAGCGCATGAGCGAGGAGCAGAAGCAGGAGCTCACCGACACCGCTTTCGCTGCGGCCAAGTCCCGCCTGGACAAGGTCATGGAGGCCCGCATCATGGACCTCGGTGTGACCGAGCGTCGCGGGCGGGTGAACTTCTTCGCCCGCCACGTCGAGGCTGCCGTGCGCCGAGCGTTCGAGGCCGAGAAGGTCACCGACACGATCAACGCCATCGTGGAGGAGCAGCTTACGGCCACGAAGCTGGGCATCAACGACACCATCACCACGATGGTGAAGACCATGACCAGCACCCTCGTCAAGAACATCGTCGAGCGGGTGGACGTGTATTCCCTCCAGACGGCCCTCCGTGCGGCCCTCAAGGTGTCCGAGTAACGGGCCATGGCCATCAACACCAAGCTCCTGTACGACGTGGACGGGTTCTGCCGCCTGTGCAGCGAACGTAACGGGGCACACACCCAGGAGTGCCCGGGGTTGATCCTCGACAATCTCCTTGAAGACATCCGGGTCATTCTTGAGCACAACGACACCGCCTCGCTCCTCGCACTGATCAAGGAGGAAGCACAGCGACTCCGTGAGGTGGCGGGGGCATCCCTATCGGACTACGCGACCAAGGGGTCTGAGAACACGGACCCCGTGGTGGTGGACGATGACCCGATGCCTCCCCGCACCCCCGAGGAGCTCGAACAGTACGCCGACGCCTACTTCAGGCTGGGCAACCGTGCGGTGCCCCCGTGGGAGGCCCGTGAGAAGGCGTGGCACGAGCGCCACCGTCGAGCGTAACGCGGCCATGTCCTACACCCCTGAGCGCGCCGGGAGGCAGACCCTCTTCGTTTTCTTCACCCTCATGGTTGCAGTGTTCGGTGCGGCCCTCGCCTGGGCCGTCGCCATGGACCGCCGCCGTCCGCCCGCCACCATGTCCATCCGTCGGTGCGAGGATTTCATGGGAGCCCGGCGGCGCATGACCGACATCCAGCTTCGCAACCGCTGGCCTGGGGGAGCGACCTCCCCTGTCCAATGGGACGTGAGGGTCATCCAGATCCGTACCCGGTACGAGGGTCCGGGCGGGATTGAGGTCCATTTCGGCTGTCCCGGGTCTGATGAATCCAAAATGGCAGGGACGTTCTACACCACTGCGGAGGCCCTGGGTCATCGGGGTGGGCTGGACATCAACCGCGGCGACATCATCACCATCCGGGGGAACCTCCACCGGAACATCGAGGGGTGGGGGGCATCCCTCGGTGACCTTGAAATTGTAGACCCTCACTGAACCCGTAACTGAAGAGCAAGAACATGATCAAGCCCATCTGGCGAGCCCTCCCCAACGACTACTTCACCAACTGGATGGACTCCATGTCCAGGATGTCCATGCCCTCCCTGGCTGGCCATGCGCTGGACACCACCAACCTCGCGGTGGAGGAGTACATCTTCCACGAGGGGAGGAGGCTCCTTCGGACAGAGTCTGATGCGATTCAGGAGATGAAGAGCCTGGGGGGCCACCTGTTCTTCGCCTCGAAGGGGCACGAGGCGTTCTTCGGGTGGCACTGCGCCATCGTCAGGATGGAGTTCGAGGGGAACTCCAAGAAGGAGTCGTTCCTCACGGAGATCACCTACCACGGCATGGTGGACGGCCCCCTGGAGAAGATCCGTGAGGTCTCGAAGGGATGGTTCGGCAAGAAGATCCGGGCCAAGAAGGTCATCCCCGCGACGGAGATGTACATGCTCGCCCGTGCGAACGGGAACTTCGGGCTCATCAACATCGGGTCGGAGGCCGAGCCGTTCGTGCCCGGGAACTACGACCCCAAGGTCCAGGAGGCATTCGATTTCTGCAAGAAGTCCCTCCTCGCGAATGTGCCCGCGGGGCGGCTGGTTCTCCTCGACGGCCCGCCCGGCACGGGCAAGACCCGGTTCGTCCGGGCACTCATGGGCTCGCTCCACAACGAGGCCCGCGTCATCGTGGTGCCCGAGCACCTCACGGCGATGCTGGCCGACCCGGACCTCATCCCGGTCCTGAAGAACTGTTCGGATGAGGGGTCGGGTCCGCTCGTCCTCATCCTGGAGGATGCGGACGACTGCCTCAAGTCCCGCGAGGAGACCGATGACCGTGGGTCCACCAAGTCCCTCGCTTCTCTCCTGAACCTCTCGGACGGAATCGTGGGTGCGCTGCTGGACCTTCGCATCATCGCCACCACGAACATCCGTATCACGAAGATGGACAAGGCCATCACCCGCCCCGGACGACTTCTGCGGCGCGTGGAGTTCGGACCCCTCGACGCCACCCAGGTCGCAGAGGTGTTCTCTCGTCTCACCCACGGGAAGGGGCAGGCACCGCTCGCGTCCATGACCCTGGCCGAAGTGTATGCTGCCGCCACCGAGGCCCTGACGAAGAGGACGGCCCACCACGGGGCAGACCCCAACGAGTGGCCAGAGAACCTTCGGGTTCGGGAGTTCCCGGCGTGAGTACCCCCTCAGGGGATCGGGTCCCAGTGTGGGATCTCATCTGGAGGTTGCCTGTCATGGCCTTCTGTATGTGGCTGGCCATGGCCAACTATACTTCGGTGTCCATGGCCAGCCCCCTGTGGGTGAACGCTCCCCTGTTGCTCTCTGGGTTGTGGTGGAACTTCCTCGCTGGCATGATGGTGTCCATGAAGGCCACAGTCACCATCGGGGGGAATGACTAGGTCACATGGACTACCGAACTGAACCCCCTGAGTCCAAGGTCCTCCGTCTCCAGGACGAGCTCACTGCCACCAGGAAGGACCATGAGAAGTTGAAGCGGCGGCTGTGGGTGCTCACCACGGTCGTCCTGGGTGCGGTCCCCCCGGCGCTGGTGTTTGTCTGGGGGGTGTTCATCCTCCGGGTCGCCAAGCATGACCATCGTTGAGGATCCTCACGGTGCCCCCCTCTACCGGAGGGTCGTGGTTGGTTTCCTCCCGAGAGGCCCCACTGGGAAGTCCCTGTGTGTGATTTGCTGCACCAACGAGGTGTACACCAAGACCTCCCGGTATTGCGGGTCGAGGTGCCGACTGCAAAACCAACGGGACACTCGACCCCCGAAGGCCCGGTTCCTCCCGTGCCCGGTGTGTGGCCGTCCATGCATCAAGTGCCTTCGGTTAGGTGATTGTAGGCTTGCCTGGAAGTGGAAGGGGCGCACCCCCCTCTTCAAGGCACCCAATGACTATTGACCGAACCACCCCTGTTCAAGGCGTCCCTCAACATGTCCTCACCTGGGACCGTTACCAGGACGGGCGCATCCGTGTGTCCCTCATCCTGGGTGGGATTGCCCTCACCGTCGCCATCCTCGCCCTGTTGATGGCGTTCCGGCGACCCCCCGTGCAACGCCCCACGGTGTGCCCGGAGTGCCCCTCCCTCACCGTCCCGACGTGCCCGACCTGTCCCCAGATCCCGGCGTGTCCACCCATTCCGCAGTGTCCAACGTGTCCCTCTCCAAGGTCATCTCATGGAAATCACTCGCACCGAAACTCGTGAAGTACAAGTCGTCGAGGATGTCCTCTGCGACCGTTGTGGCAACTCCCTCAAGGGCCACGTCGGGAACATCAACGGGGTCGTGATCCGGGGGTCCGGGTCCTACGACTCCACCCACTTCCCCGATCGTCTGGACGGCGGGGCGTTCCAGACCGACGTGTGCGAGAAGTGCTGCGCGGAGTGGTTCGAGACCTTCAAGCGCAACCCGCTGAAGGACGAAGATGATGAGCCCAGCCCAGAGGGTGACTCACCCTCCGAAGGTGTGCCCTACCCGGAAGGTGGACAGGGATGAGCGCCGAGAAGCTGTACCGGGTCGAGGTCAGCTACGAGGTGCTGGTGCTCGCCAGCAGCACCAAGAACGCCAGTGAGTTCGCACGGGACCAGGGACCCTCCGTGGGGGTGCAAAACCTCCGGGCGTACGCCAACCCCGTCACCTCAAGTTCTCTGTCCGCCAAAGACCGGGAGTGTCTCCCGTTGCTGGCCCATGGGGTGACCAACCCCGAGGGACACTCCATGGAGTGGTGGGTACGGGACATGGAAGCAGAGAAGGCCCGGCTAGCCCTCACCCGCCAGCCCCGCCTCCCCGGCATCTGAACACGATTCCCAATCGACCCCTCAGAAAATCAGTCCAGGTTCCGTATGGGTATTTGGGCCATTGGTACCAAACCGGAAAGTTTATCGTGCGGTTCTGAGGGGCGGAAGGTGCGGAACCCTTGGGACGGGTAGCGCATGTCCGACAGTTCGTCGTCGGTGGCCGCGGCGCGGGGGTACTCATGCGAACCCGTGTTCCAACTCGCACCGCGGTTGATGAGTCGAGTTTGGCGGGTGAGGATTGGACCGTCGTGGGACACCATTGGGGCCACCTGACGAACCGACCTGTGCTTGCTGGGGAAGTTGAACATGGTGGCCCCTTGGTGTGGCGGACTACTTGTTGCGGTCGGAGATGAACAGGGGCGGCACGCCCTCCAGCATCTTGGTCAGGTCCACCTGGGTGGGCAACCGACCCTGGGCGAGCGAAGCGGCGAGGACGAACTCGGCCCAGAGGAGCGCCGTGATGTCTCGGGGCGGCAGGATGCCGTGGCTCTCGCACGCGGTGTCGAGGGCTTGGGACACCGCCGCAACGGCGGCGGGTCGGATGGTGTCGGGGAGGTCGTCGGACATGGTCACACCTCCAGGGCGTCTTCGGTGTAGCTCAGGGCTTCAGTGAGCTCGTCCCGGCGCTCCTTGAGGGACTGGACCACCCCCTTGAGGGTGGCCCGCATCCCGTCCAGGATCTTCGCCGGGGTGTCGCACCCGTGGAGGTCGTACATGACGTAGCCCCCCGCGGACACCTCCAGGTGGGTCCCCTGGTACACGTTGACCCGGCAGTCGGTCTCCCAGAGGATGGTGCCAGCCTCCATGATGCGCTCGCGGAGCTTGTCGAACCGCTCCTGGTTGGTCATGGGAGGCGCGGGAGGCTTGGCGGACACGGCGGTCTTCTTCTTACGGGACTTGGCAGTCATCGTCGCGCTCGTTGGTCTGTGGGGGTTGTCGGAAGTGGCGGTAGGTGCGGAACCCGCGGCGGTCGCTGGTGGTGTCCGGGTAGCCGCTTGTCACCATGGAGCCTCGCTCGGTGGCGAGGTTGTTGGGCATCCTGAGGACCCAGGACCCGCCGCGCGTACCACGGCGGGTCCCGATGCTGTCCACGGTCGCCCCTACTTGTGGACGGTGGCCGTCCACTCCCAGACGTTGCCGCTCTGGTCGAGGCACCCGTAGGGCGATGCTCCCTTGGGCCGGTTGAACACGTTGTCCGTGCGCTCCTGCTGGGTCTTGACCGAGGAGTGACACACCGTGTCGTCCGGGGGCGTGTTGCCCCAGGGAAACTTGCGCCCGTCGTTGCCGCGGGCCGCGTGCTCCCACTGCTCCTCCGTGGGCATCCCGACGCCCGCCCAGTCTGCGAACTCGCAGGCGTCCCAGTAGCTCACCTCCACCACGGGGTGGTCGAGGAGGTCCACGGTCTTGCCCGCCTTGTCCACCACGGTCACGGCCTTGAGGGTCTTGCCCATCGCCGCGGCGAAGTAGTTCCACTGGCGCACGGTGGTCGGGGTCTTGGCCATGAACCCCCCGGGCACCATGACCTTCTTGCGCGACGGGGACTCATCGTCGCCCATCGTGAACGCCGTCGCGGGCTCGACGTACATCATGGGCAGGACGTGCCCATCCGGCAGGACGTGCTGGATTTCCCAGGTCCCGCCGACCTCCTTGTTGCTCGGCCAGACCTCCAGGAGC
>Ga0209170_1000238_pt1 | contig 25734 bp, 21 predicted proteins | sample KloWWTKNB14_bulk_FD_187178 | JGI IMG/M metagenome (GOLD analysis project Ga0209170, IMG submission 187178) | Active sludge microbial communities from Klosterneuburg, Austria, studying microevolution and ecology of nitrifiers - Klosterneuburg... | ecosystem: Engineered > WWTP > Aerobic digester >...
TCCCAATTCTTTATTTCAAAAAATAGATATTGGTGTAAGTGGTTCTACATTCACAGTAGACCAGTTTACCAATAGTGATAATAATAAAAGCAATCTTGGCTTTACTAAAGTTGTACCCGGCATTAGGCTTACTTTAAAAGAAAAAGACCCGAGAAGTGAACGACATCGTTTTATTCAGTTCAAATCATATTTGTTTAAGGAAGATGCTTTACAGTTCTACCGTGACACTGTAATTGTTGGCTTAGACACTACCATTACTTTTAAAAATAGAACAGTTACAGATAGCAGAACACTGAACCAATTAAGATTTGTTGTAGAAAATAATAGAGTCCTATACCCTTATAGTGGTGAATTAAAAATTGAACAAGGGAAAGATTTTGTGAGAGCTGGCTTTACAGGAAAGTATTTCTTTAATTATGCAAAAAAGGGTGGCCTTGATGTTAGGTTGTTTGCAGGCAAATTCTTTTATACCAGTTCAAAAACGATCAACAAACAATTTGAAACAGATAGGTATCATTTAAATATGACTGGGGCAAACGGTTATGAAGATTATACTTACAGCGATTATTTTGTCGGACGAAATGAATTTAATGGTTTTGTCAGTCAGCAAATAATGGTTCGGGATGGTGGATTTAAAGTAAGGACAGATTTATTGGCCGACAAAGTTGCTAAAACCGATGACTGGTTAATTGCTGCTAATATTAGTACAACTATTCCATCAGCCTTTAACCCATTAGAGTTGTTGCCATTTAAAATTCCGCTTAAATTTTTTGTTGATATTGGTACTTATGCCGAAGCATGGAAACAAGGCTCCGATGCCGATCGGTTTTTGTATGATATGGGACTACATATTCCTTTGTTGAAAGAAACAATTAATATTTACATACCACTTCTGTATAGCAAAGTGTACAAAGATTATATACAATCAACATCACTCAAAAAAGAAAGATTCTGGAAAAAGATTTCTTTCTCAATAGATATTTCAAATTTTAGTTTCAGAAAGATTGATCGCCAATTGAATTTCTGATGAGTAGTTCTTCAAACATAATTTATCTTTCACATTCACAAATTGATAAAGTGAAATGGAATAGTTGTATTGATACAGCAAATAATGGCCGTATCTACGGTAATTCATTTTATCTTGATGCTATGTCAAAAAACTGGGATGCACTAGTTCTAAACGAATATGAAGCGGTAATGCCTTTAACCTGGAATAAGAAAATGGGTATTGTGTACTTGTACCAGCCCTTTCTTACCGCACAATTAGGAGTATTTGGCAAAAAGATTTCTGAAAAAACTGTTGCCAATTTTATCGAAAAAATTCCTTCTTCTTTCCGATATATTGACATTGCTTTAAACAAAGGTAATCTTAGCGGCATACCTACAGGTTTTTCCATCCATCGAAGTAATTATGTATTGGACCTGAATTTTAGTTATGAATACTTGTATCAGAACTATAAAGAGAATATTCAACGAAATATAAAGAAGGCTTTTCAGCAAGGCTGCACTGTTCAAAAAAATATTGATGTTGAAAAAATAATTGAGCTAGCTATTTTACAAATGAAATCGCATGGACATGAATCGAAAGAAAATATAGAACGTTTTAGAACACTCTATACTGATTTACATAAAAGAAAGATGACCGCCACTTATGGCATAGTTTCAGTAGATAATAAACTACTTGCTTCTTGTGTTTTCTTTTTCTCCCATAACAGAGCTTATTATATATTGGTTGGCAATCACCCAGATGGAAAATCATCAGGTGCTTCTCATGCACTAATAGATGCATTTATAAAGGATAATGCTGGTAAAAATATGGTACTTGATTTTGAAGGTTCTGATATTCCAACACTGGCGTATTTCTACAGTAGCTTTGGTGCTGAGCATGAAATTTATCCTGCAGTAAAAATTAACCGACTACCTTTTTATCTTAAATGGCTAAAGAAATAATTCAGCTTGTACTTCTTTCTTCCAATATTCTCTCAGCAATCAACAAATCAATAGGTCTTGTAATTTTAATATTGATCTCTTCGCCTGCTACCAACGTAACCTTGATACCGTAAGCTTCTGCTACTGTTGCTTCATCCGTAAACTTATCTTTATAATCAATCTGAAATGCTGGTAAGATGATCTTGCTATGAAATGTTTGTGGCGTTTGAATCAATTTTACATTTGTTCTGTCAAATGCTTCATTGCCTTCTTCCGTTATGATACGGATACTGTCGCTTGATGTAATGGAAGGAATGGCTGTACCCGTTTCAACTGCTTGTTCATAACAACGATGTATTAGCTCTTTAGAAACAAGACAACGTACACCATCATGCACAAAAACAATAGCTTCGTCTTCAACCAAGGCCAACCCATTTTTAACCGACTGAAAACGGCTATCGCCACCGGCAGCAATCCGTATCCTGCTTTTATCAAAATATGCATCAATAATTTCCTGACCCATATCTGTGTAATCAAGCGGTAATACTAAAATTATTTGCAAATCAATATATGAATCAAGAAAAGCTTTCAACGTATAATAGAGGACAGGTTTATTATTCAGCAAGATGAATTGCTTGGGAAGATCGTTCCCCATTCGTATTCCTTTTCCTCCGGCAACTATAATTGCATATTTTTTCATACTTTGTAAAAGTAAGCAACAAGACTAATAAAATGGTTTATCAAATATTTGACCCCATTGTTTGCAGTTGGATATAAAATTAAAAATTATGAAATCAATACTTGTAATTCTTTGTACTTTTTTATTACTTAAATGCCAATTAGTTTTTTGCCAGCAAAAACAAGAAACGGCAACAGGGAAACTTTTTATTATTGGTGGTGGCGACCGATCAGCAGAACTTATTAAAACCTTAGTTTCAACAGCGCAATTAAATTCAAAAGATTACATCGTAGTATTACCAATGTCGGGAGGAGAACCAGACTCATCTTTTCATTATATTAAAATTCAATTGGCGCAGGCATGTAACAACATAATTGCCAATCTTAATTTTACAAAGGATAAAATTGATGATAAGCTTTGGATTGATTCGCTAAAAAAATCAAAACTCATATTCATTACTGGGGGACAACAAACTAGGTTTATGGAATCAGTATCAAATACTCCAGTTTTTGAGGCAATTCATTTTGCTTATAAACACGGAGCAACTATCGCAGGTACAAGTGCTGGCGCTGCTGTAATGCCTGAATTTATGATTACTGGAAGCGAATTAACTGATACTGTTTACCGTGCTACATTCAGAAAAGTACACCCTGATAATATTGAATTTACGGCAGGGCTTGGGTTAATAAAATCTGCTATAATTGACCAGCATTTTATTATTCGAAGCCGCTATAACCGATTGCTTTCTGCTATTGAAAAATTTCCAACTTACATCTGTATTGGAATAGACGAAGCGACCGCAATTATTGTTAATGGCAAAAAAGTTACTGTTACAGGCGAAAGTCAGGTTGTAGTTTTATCTAACCCTAAAAATTTAAAAGTTAAGGACGGATTGATAAAGATGGATAATCTCAGATTTAGTATCTATACCGCTGGAGATACTTTTAATTTGAAATAACTACTGGACAATTTATAAAATCACTATTTATATATGGCAATCTTGTCTTGGCCATCGCTTCTCCTTACCCCTCGATACATTCCTTCACTATTAAATACCAACGCTGTGTTTCCTTTCGCATCCACACCAATCATTCCTCCTTCGCCATCAATTTTCATTAATTTATCATGTACTACTACTTTCATTGCATCTTCCAAGGAAAGTCCCTTGTATTCCATTAAACAGCTTACATCGTAAGCAGTAACGGCACGGATAAAAGGTTCGCCATGACCGGTACAACTGATTGCACAGGTTTTATTATTAGCATAAGTGCCTGCTCCGATAATAGGGCTATCACCTACCCTTCCGTATTGTTTGTTAGTCATTCCACCTGTGCTGGTAGCCGCTGCAATATTTCCATGTATATCCATAGCTGCTGCACCTACAGTTCCAAATTTTTTATCTTTAATTACTACGTTATGATCCAATACAACTTCATTGCTTCCTTGCATTTGTTTCCACTGCTCATACCGGAATGCTGAATAAAAATATTCATCTTCTTCAATTTGCAATCCATGCTCTTTTGCAAATTCCAACGCACCATTTCCATTGAGCATTACATGCTGGCTTTTATTCATAATAGCATGAGCCAACTCCACCGGATTTCGAACATTTCTGACAGCAGAAACAGCACCAGCCATTAAATTTTTTCCATCCATAATGGAAGCATCCATTTCCTGACGTCCATCTTTCCCAAACACAGAACCTTTACCTGCATTGAATAAAATATTATTTTCCAATGAAATAGTAGCTGCAAGCACTGCTTCAACTGCCGTTTTACCTTTTTCCAATAATGCATACCCGGCTTTTAAGGCATCTTCTAATCCTTTCCGGTAAGCGGCTTCCAATTCATTTGTCAAATCTTTTTTCAGAATTGTACCGGCTCCGCCATGAATCACTAATGTATAAGTTGACATAAAATTATTTAAATATTTATTTCAACAAGAGTTCGCATTCCTTTAATAACTTCTCTTTGTTAATAGGGACTGTGCCAACTTCTTCACAAACCAATCCTCCAGCAATATTCGCCATTTCAGCCATCAGTTGAATATCCTTCGTAGCAGCATATACTATCGAAGCAACAGCAATCACTGTATCGCCTGCACCTGATACATCGGAAACATTACGGATATGTGATGGTATGATTGCGGACTTATTTTCCTGTTGATAATAAACTCCTTTTTCAGATAATGTGATAAAAGATATTTTATGACCTAGATTGTCGACTAATTCTTTATGAATATTTTTCAATAACGGTTCATTCACATCTTCAAATAACATATTTAACCCATCCTTTACTTCTTTCAGGTTAGGCTTAAAAATATCTACATTTTTATAGGAAAAGAAATTCTTTCGCTTTGGATCAACAGCTGTAACTACACCTGCTTTTTGACAAGCAGCAATTACTTTCTGAATCAAATTTTCTGTAAGTACGCCTTTATTATAATCTTCGAAAATAATTACATCTGGTTTCTCTGACTTAATAAAAGATTGTACTTTTTCTAGTAAAGCATTTTCATCTTTACTGTTAAGGTCATCTGTTAACTCCGAATCAATGCGCATCATTTGCTGATTACGACTAATAATTCTAGTTTTGCTTGTTGTAATTCTTTCGTCACTTTTAAGTAAAAAAGAAGTATTTATTTTCTCATCTTTCAAAAGATGTATTAATCGTTCGCTTTCTTCATCATTACCACATATTGAAAGGATTGCTACATCTGCGCCTAACGACCGGCAGTTTAAGGCAACATTTCCGGCTCCACCTATTCTATACTCCTTATGATGTAGTACTACAACCGGAACAGGAGCTTCCGGTGAAATACGTTCAACTTTCCCCCACATATAGTTATCGAGCATTAAATCTCCAAGTACTCCAACTTTTATTGAAGCTAAAGAGTCAAAAAGCTTTTTGAAATCTGTCATACCCCAAAATAAAGAATAATTCCTTGTAGTATAGACAAAAAAAATCCTTTTGTATGCAAAAGGATTTTTCTCTTATATTATTAAGTTTATCAGTTCTTTTTTGCTGGCTTATATTTTTCGTTCAACCCATTTACCAACTCCTTAGTGATGTTAAACGCTGTGTCCTTATAAAAGAATAACCCTTGCTCATAAGAAACAATGTAGTTGTATCCATAATTTCTATTGAACTCTTTACAATAGTCTTCAATCTTTATTTTAATATCTGTTTCCTTACGAGTCCTTAAATCAAAATAATCTTGATCAAGTTGCTGCTTTCTCGCCTTCATCTGATCATTCATTTTTTCTAATTCTTGACTGGCTTTCTGAGAATCTATCTCGGATAATGTACCTGCCTGTGCTTGGTTTTGATAATAAATATATTTATCCTGAATATTCTTGCTCAATCTTTCCAATTCAGAAGCTACGTCCTGCTCCTTTTTGCTAAGCTCCGATTTTACTTCCTTCACCATCTCGAAATTAGCGGCAACTGAATCCATTTCGAAATATGCCACCTTAAATTGTTGGCGTCCCGAAGAATCTATTGCATCAGTATTATTATGTTTTGTCGATTTAGAATTCTTCGATCCAAAACTAATAACAAGAAGATAACCGGCCACAAGGCTTAGTAACACATTCCAAATCAACATTCCATTTTTCATTCAACTTTCTTTAATTACAAAACTACGCATCCAACAGCGGGCAAATATAAGAAATCAATTTACTTTATGATACCCTTAACAGCTTTGACATTGCGTAAAAAAGGAGTAAGAAAATCTTACTCCTGTATTCGTTTTAATTAACTAATCTTAATTATTCTTCCTCATCAAATGCCATCGCTTCACGACTAGTTTGCAGCAATTCATACTCTTCCTTGCTACCAACAATCATGTTTTCAAAATCTCTAAGTCCAGAACCTGCCGGTATAGGATGGCCTGTAATTACATTCTCTTTCAATCCAAGCATATCATCCGTTTTACCATTGATGGCTGCTGAAGACAATACTTTGGTTGTCTCCTGGAATGATGCTGCAGAAATCCAGCTCGGCACACCTAACGATGCTTTTGTAATACCCAACAAAGTTGGAGAAGATGTAGCTGGCTTGGCATCACGGAACTCAACAGGTGTTTTGTCATTACGACGAAGTATTGAATTCTCTTCTCTTACTTCACGAAGAGAAACAATCTGACCTGCACGAAGCTTAGTGCTATCACCAATCTCAGTTACAATTTTCTTATCGTAGATGTAATCATTCTCTTCGATGAAATCAAACTTATCAGTTAAGTCATCCTCCAAGAATCTTGTATCTCCTGGATCAACGATGTTGACTTTACGCATCATCTGACGAACGATACATTCAATATGCTTGTCATTGATCTTCACACCTTGTAAGCGATATACTTCCTGAATCTCGTTTACAACATACTCTTGTACTGCAAACGGACCTTTAATAGAAAGAATATCAAAAGGAGCAATCTGACCATCACTTAATGGCACACCTGCTTTTACAAAGTCACCATCTTGTGCAAGAATTTGTCTCGTTAATGGAACCAGATATTTCTTTTGCACACCATCTTTTGCTTCAATGATGATTTCACGGTTACCTCTTTTAATAGTTCCCATCACAACAACACCATCAATTTCAGAAACAACAGCTGGGTTGCTTGGGTTTCTTGCTTCAAATAATTCAGTTACTCGAGGAAGACCTCCAGTGATATCACGAAGCTTACCAAGAATTCTCGGAATCTTCACCAACACCTGTCCGGCTTTCACTTCGGATCCTTCTTCTTTAATGATATGGCTACCTGTTGGAAGGTTATAGATTTTTTTATCTTTTCCTTCTACAATGATAGATGGTATCTTAGTTTTATCTCTGGTTTCAATTACCACTTTTTCACGGTGACCAGTTTGCTCATCCGCTTCTTCTCTATAAGTAACACCTTCGATTACATTATCAAAATTCAACGTACCATTAATCTCAGCCATGATAACGTTGTTATATGGATCCCATGTACAAATCGTATCGCCTTTTTTCACTTTCTGGCCATCTTTTACAAATAAAGTAGAACCATAAGGAATGTGTGCAGTATTTAATAAACGATCTGTTTCAACATCAATATTTCTGATCTCACCAGTTCTTCCAACTACCACCTGAGCTTTATTACCTTCTGCGTTTTCAACATTTACAGTACGTAAACCATCAAATTGAACAGTACCGTCAAACTTCGCATACAATGATGAATCTACAGCTGCAGATCCTGCCACACCACCTACGTGGAATGTACGAAGTGTTAACTGAGTTCCTGGCTCACCGATGGACTGTGCTGCTATGATACCAACTGCATCACCTTTCTGTGCAGTGTTTCCTGATGCAAGGTTTTTACCATAACATTTAACACAAACACCTCTCTTACTTTCGCAAGTAAGTACAGAACGGATTTCTACAGTTTCAATTCCAGCCTCTTCAATCTTCTTAGAAATATCCTGCGTAATTTGATCACCAGCTTCTACCAATACTGCTTCGCTTACAGGGTCTAATACATCATGTAAAGATGTACGGCCCGAAATCCTGTCATTCAATGGCTCGATGATATCTTCATTATCTTTTAATGCAGATGTTGCAATACCACGGAGCGTACCACAGTCTTCTTCCATGATGACCATATCCTGAGATACGTCAACTAAACGACGAGTAAGGTAACCTGCATCGGCTGTTTTAAGGGCCGTATCTGCAAGACCTTTTCTAGCACCGTGAGTAGAGATGAAGTAATCCAATACGTTCAATCCGCCTTTAAAGTTGGAAAGAATCGGATTCTCAATGATCTCAGAACCTGTAGAACCAGATTTTCTAGGCTTCGCCATCAATCCTCTGATACCAGCCAACTGTTTGATCTGCTGCTTAGAACCTCTTGCTCCAGAATCAAGCATCATGTACAAAGAATTAAATCCTTGCTTATCTGCACTCAATTCACGGATCAATGTTTCAGTAATTCTCGTATCCACACGGCTCCAGATATCTACGATCTGATTATATCTCTCATTGTTTGTTATAAGACCCATGTTATAGCTTTCCCAAACCTCATCCACTTCAAGTTTTGCATTCGCCAGCAATTCTTCTTTTACATCGGGAATGATTAGATCATTAATACTAAAGGAAAGTCCACCTTGGAAGGCAGTACGGAATCCTAATGTCTTAATATCATCAAGGAACTTCGCTGTTTTTGGAACGTTGGTAATATTGATAATATCCCCAATGATCTCACGAAGATTCTTTTTAGTCAACAAAGCATTTACAAATCCAACTTCTGCAGGTACATGTTGGTTGAAAATAACACGGCCAACAGTTGTTTCGATTAATTTATGCTCCAGCAAACCATCCGAATTCCGGATATTAACTTTCACTTTTATCCATGCATGCATATCAATCACACCTTCGTTATATGCAATGATTACTTCTTCATTAGAATAAAACGCTTTACCTTCTCCACGAACTATTTGATCACTATCTGTTCTTCTTCCTTTCGTAATATAATACAGACCCAATACCATGTCCTGAGAAGGAAGGGTAATTGGCGTACCATTCTGTGGATTTAAAATGTTATGTGATGCAAGCATCAGTAATTGTGCTTCCAATACAGCAGCATGACTCAATGGTACATGCACCGCCATCTGGTCACCGTCAAAATCGGCGTTGAAGGCAGTTGTTACCAATGGGTGAAGTTGTATTGCTTTTCCTTCAATCAACTTTGGCTGGAATGCCTGGATCGATAAACGGTGAAGCGTTGGGGCACGGTTCAACATGATTGGATGCCCTTTTAAAATATTTTCTAAGATATCCCAAACCACAGCTTCCTTCTTGTCAACAAGTTTCCTTGCAGACTTCACTGTTTTTACAATACCTCTTTCAATTAATTTACGGATGATAAATGGCTTGAATAGTTCTGCAGCCATATCTTTTGGTAAACCACACTCATGTAATTTCAATTCAGGACCTACAACGATAACAGAACGACCAGAATAGTCAACCCTTTTACCAAGTAAATTCTGACGGAAACGACCTTGCTTACCTTTTAATACATCACTCAATGATTTTAAAGCTCTTCCACCTTCTGCTTTTACAGCATTTGATTTCCGGCTGTTATCAAACAATGAGTCAACAGCTTCCTGCAACATCCTTTTTTCATTACGAAGGATAACTTCAGGAGCTTTGATTTCTAACAATCTTTTCAAACGATTATTACGGATAATAACACGACGATAAAGATCATTCAAATCAGAAGATGCAAAACGACCACCATCCAAAGGAACTAATGGACGTAATTCTGGTGGTATAACAGGAATGTATTGCATAACCATCCACTCAGGACGGTTATTGATCCTAGTATTTGCATCACGGAAAGCCTCAACCACACTCAAACGCTTCAAGGCATCAGCCTTTCTTTGCTGAGATGTTTCGTTAGCAGCAGCATTACGTAAATCAAATGATAACTGATCCAAATCGATACGCTGTAACATATCATGCACAGCTTCTGCACCCATCTTAGCGATGAACTTATTCGGATCATCATCAGGTAGGTACTGATTATCTTTTGGTAAAGTATCAAGTATATCTAAATATTCTTCTTCTGTCAACAGATCACCAGGATTTTGTCCTTTGTCTGCACGGACACCTGATTGAATTACCACAAAACGTTCGTAGTAAACAATCGTTTCTAATTTCTTAGAACTTACACCAAGCAGGTAACCAATCTTGTTTGGTAATGATTTGAAATACCAGATATGTACAACAGGTACTACCAATTTGATATGACCCATTCTTTCTCTACGTACTTTCTTCTCTGTTACTTCCACACCGCAACGGTCACAAACGATTCCTTTATAACGGATACGTTTGTACTTTCCACAAGCACATTCGTAATCCTTTACTGGACCGAAAATTCTTTCGCAGAATAAACCATCTCTTTCAGGCTTATACGTACGATAGTTGATCGTTTCAGGCTTCAAGATTTCGCCGTAAGATCTTTCTAAGATATTATCAGGCGATGCAAGACCGATTGTGATCTTTGAAAAAGCCGCTTTGGGACGATTTTCTTTTCTCATTGACATATTCTTGTTTCTAATTTCTTGTATAAAATTTTGTTCCAGTCAAATCACCACCTAAGGTGCGAAGTTTTAATCAAACTTCAGATCAAGTCCTAATCCTCTCAACTCATGAACCAATACGTTGAAAGATTCAGGTACACCAGGTCTTGGTACATTTTCTCCCTTCACAATTGCTTCATAAGTTTTTGCACGGCCGATGATATCGTCCGACTTAATCGTCAATAATTCCTGAAGGATATTAGATGCTCCATAAGCCTCCAATGCCCAAACCTCCATCTCACCAAAACGCTGACCTCCGAACTGTGCTTTACCACCCAAAGGCTGTTGCGTAATCAAACTGTATGGTCCGATTGAACGGGCATGCATCTTATCATCCACCATGTGGTGTAATTTGATAACATAGATAATACCTACAGTCGCTTTCTGGTGGAAACGTTCTCCTGTTTCACCATCATACAGGTAAGTATGACCATGCATTGGGATATTAGCTTCTTCACAATACTTAGCGATTTCTTCAACTGAAGCGCCGTCAAATATTGGTGTAGCGAATTTCAAACCTAATTTTTCACCAGTCCAGCCTAAGATTGTTTCATATATCTGCCCAAGGTTCATACGACTTGGTACACCCAATGGATTCAATACGATATCAACAGGAGTTCCATCTTCAAGGAAAGGCATGTCTTCATGACGAACAATTTTCGCAACGATACCTTTGTTTCCGTGACGACCAGCCATCTTATCTCCCACTTTCAGCTTACGCTTAACAGCAAGATATACCTTAGCTAATTTCAATACACCTGCAGGTAATTCATCACCAATGCTGATGTTGAATTTCTCTCTTTTGTAACGACCTAATTCTTCGTTGAACTTGATGCTGTAGTTGTGTAACAAGGTATTGATCTGGTCATCCACTTTTGCATCAGCCGTCCAACCTAATGGATTGATGTTTGCAAAATCAAGTCCACGAAGATTCTTCTCTGTAAACTTGGCGCCTTTACCAATTTGTACTTCACCAAAGTTGTTTGCAACACCAGTTGAAGTATGATTAGCAAGTAACGTAGATAATTTCTCAATCAACACATCCATCAAATCATTCTCATTCTTCTCATGCATTTTTTCCAGCTTCTCAATCATCGCCTTCTCTCTCACTTTACCGTTCTTATCTTTCTTAGCTCTCTGGAAAAGTTTCTTACCGATAACAACACCTTCCACTCCGTTTGGAGCTTTCAATGAAGCATCTTTAGCATCACCGGCTTTATCACCGAAGATGGCACGAAGTAATTTCTCTTCTGGTGTAGGATCTGATTCACCTTTTGGAGTAATCTTACCAATAAGGATATCACCTTCTTTTACAATTGCACCAACTCTGATGATTCCGTTCTCATCCAAATCTTTAGTCGCTTCTTCAGAAACGTTTGGAATATCTGGAGTCAATTCTTCTTCACCGAGTTTCGTATCTCTTACTTCTAATTCATATTCAGAAATGTGAACTGAAGTAAACATATCTTCTTTAACTACTCTCTCACTGATAACGATGGCATCCTCGAAGTTGTAACCTTTCCATGGCATGAATGCTACTTTCAGATTTTTACCAAGAGCCAACTCACCATTCTGAGTAGCATAACCTTCAGTAAGGAAATCACCATTCTTCACTTTCTGACCTTTCTTAACAGCAGGATTCAGGTTAATACATGTTTCCTGGTTAGTCTTGATAAACTTGGTTAGTTTATATATTCTAAGATCATCTTCAAAACTTACTAATTTCTCTTCCTTTTCACGGTCGTAACGAACATGAATTTCATTTGCATCTACAAACTCAACCACTCCGTTTCCATCTGCATGAATTTGAATCCTTGCATCTCTTGCAGCTTTACCTTCCAAACCAGTACCAACGATAGGCACATCGGCACGGATAAGTGGTACAGCCTGACGTTGCATGTTTGAACCCATCAGGGCACGGTTAGCATCATCATGCTCAAGGAAAGGAATCAACGAAGCACTCAAACCAACAATCTGGTTTGGAGCAACGTCCATATATTCTACTTCATTCTTTTCAAGAATTGGGAAATCGCCTGTTTCTCTACTAGCAATTTTATCTTCTACAAAATTTCCTTTATCATCCAAAGAAGTATTGGCCTGTGCAATTTTTGCAAGATCCTCTTCTTCAGCACTCAGGAATTTCAATTCCTTCATGTTCACTTTACCTTCATTCACTTTACGATAAGGCGTTTCGATAAAGCCCATATCATTGATTTTGGCATGTACACAAAGTGTAGATATCAAACCAATGTTTGGTCCTTCCGGCGTCTCAATAGTACATAAGCGACCGTAGTGAGAATAGTGAACGTCACGAACCTCGAAACCTGCTCTTTCACGACTCAAACCTCCTGGCCCAAGTGCTGAAATACGACGTTTGTGTGTGATTTCTGACAATGGATTTGTCTGATCAAGGAACTGCGATAACTGAGAAGTTCCAAAGAATGAATTAATAACAGAACTCAACGTTCTTGCATTAATCAAATCAACCGGAGTAAATACTTCATTGTCTCTTACGTTCATTCTTTCACGGATTGTTCTGGCCATACGAGCCAAACCAACACCAAACTGAGCATATAACTGCTCGCCTACTGTACGTACACGACGATTGCTCAAATGATCAATATCATCAACCTCTGCTTTGCCATTGGTAAGGCGCACAAGATATTTGATGATCAAAATAATATCTTCCTTCGTTAAGGTTTTCTTTTGAAGTGGTAAATCAACATTCAACTTACGGTTGATTTTGTAACGTCCTACTTCACCAAGATCGTAACGCTTATCGCTAAAGAATAATTTATCAATGATGCCACGAGCCGTTTCATTATCTGGTGCATCTGCTCCACGAAGCTGACGATAGATAAATTGAACCGCCTCTAGCTCACTGTTAGAAGTGTCTTTATTAAGTGTGTTGTAAATGATCGCATAATCACCACCTACATCTTCTCTCTGAATGAAAACACTTGCTACTTCCATTTCAGAAATGGTGTCGATAGCTTCTTCATCCAATACTGTATCTCTTTCCATTACGATTTCGTTTCTTTCGATAGAAACTACTTCGCCGGTATCTTCATCCACAAAATCTTCCACCCAGGTTCTTAAAACCCTTGCGGCTAATCTTTTGCCAATGTATTTACCCAATGTTTTTTTATCCGTCTTTACTTCATCAGCCATACCGAACAATTCAAGGATGTCCTTGTCTGTTTCGTAACCGATTGAACGTAATAATGTAGTAACTGGGAATTTTTTCTTACGGTCGATATAAGCAAACATCACATTGTTGATGTCAGTTGCAAACTCCATCCAGGCACCTTTGAAAGGAATAACCCTTGCAGAGTAAATCTTGGTTCCGTTCGGATGAACAGACTGACCGAAGAATACACCAGGTGAACGGTGCAACTGAGAAACTACTACTCTCTCTGCTCCGTTAACTACGAATGTACCTCTAGGTGTCATGTAAGGGATGTTTCCAAGGAAAACGTCCTGAACAATTGTCTGGAAGTCCACATGCTCCTCATCGTTACAGCTCAAACGAAGTTTGGCTTTCAGCGGAACAGCATAAGTCAATCCTCTCTCCATACACTCATCAATAGAGTAACGGGGCGGATCGATAAAATAATCTAAAAATTCCAGTACGAAAATATTCCGGGTGTCAGTTATAGGAAAATTATCCTTAAACACACGGAACAATCCTTCCACATTCCTTTTATCAGGTGTGGTTTCTAACTGGAAGAATTCTTTAAACGACTGAATCTGTACTTCGAGAAGATCGGGAGTTTCAGCAAGGTGCTTAATCTTTCCAAAATCTACTCTTGAGTTCACTTTTGTTGAAGACATATGCGAAAACAGGTTTTACAACGTTGAGGACATACAAATCATTCACAGGGTCTCATCTTTGTTAGAAACGAAAACCTATGAAAGTCAATTACTTACACATGATTTGGGATGTCAAAATATATTTGGCCAAAATAAAGGATTGCAAAGGTAGGGATTTATAGTTCTCAGCCAAGAAAAATTTGCTCACAATAACCTCGCCAAAATACCACTAAGTGGCCATTTTTGGAACAGACGAGAATCTGTATTTTGCCAAAAATAATGCTTCATGAATTGGAAAAAGATTGTTGCAGAGTACTTCACTTTTAGTCGAGGCAACAGGATTGCTATTCTTGCTATTCTGTTTATTACTGTCGGTGTATTTTTCCTCCCTGACGCCTTGCCTAAAACTTCCAATTCAAAAACGATTGTGAATGATACTGCATGGATAAGTGCAATGAAAAGAATGGAGCAAAGAGAAGAAGATAATTCTTCTAATTATTCAAGCATTAATGAGAATAACAGCTCCAACTATCAATATGATCGAAATTCCAACAACTACTACAATAAACCAAAAGGCGAATTGTTCTATTTCGACCCAAATACTCTTTCAGCCACAGGATGGAAAAAATTGGGGCTAAGAGACAAAACAATCGGTACCATTTTAAACTATCTGAGCAAAGGTGGTAAATTTAAAAAGCCGGAAGACCTCAGTCGTATTTATGGTCTGTTTCCAAATGAATTTGAAAGAATTGCTCCATACATAAAAATTGAAAACATAGGTGTTCAAACTTATACGAACGGGAATAAAGAAAATAAGCAGAATGACAATACAACACCCAAAACCTATACCTCAAGGTATTCCATCATAGATATCAATACTGCTGATACAACAGCATTAATTGCATTGCCTGGAATAGGCAGTAAATTATCAGTAAGAATTATCAGTTTCCGGGATAAACTTGGCGGGTTTTATTCAATTAATCAGGTTGGAGAAACCTTTGCTTTGCCTGATTCTACTTTTCAGAAGATAAAGCAATACCTGAAGCTGGAAATAACGTCGCTACGAAAAATAAATATTAATACTGCAACAATTGATGAATTAAAAGCACATCCATATATCCGATACTCACTGGCAAATCCAATAATTGCTTACCGAAACCAACATGGAAACTTCGCTACTATTGAGGATATAAAAAAGATTATGGTAGTAACTAACGAAATTTTTAATAAAATAGCCCCATACCTATCAACACAATAAAAAGCCCTCTGCATATGCAAAGGGCTTGATAAATTATTCAGCATCCACCTACATTAAAATTTCGGTGGACGAAAAGAAATTAAGCAATCTCAACTTCAGCACCTGCTTCTGTCAATTTAGCTGCAATCTCATCAGCTTCAACTTTAGAAACACCTTCTTTGATTGGCTTTGGAGCACCATCAACAAGGTCTTTCGCTTCTTTCAATCCTAAGCCAGTCAAATCTTTTACGATTTTAACAACGCCTAATTTAGATGCACCGGCACTCTTCAATATTACATTGAATGCTGTTTTCTCTTCAACTGCTGCTGCACCATCTCCACCACCTGCTGACATTACAACTGCTGCTGCTGCTGGCTCGATACCATATTCTGTTTTTAAGAAATCAGCTAATTCCTGAACTTCTTTTACTGTTAAGGCTACAAGGCCTTCTGCTAATGCTTTTACGTCTGCCATTTTATTTGAATTTTTACCGTCTTCACCGCTTTAATAATGCTCCGACGGCGGTTTTAAAAAAATTTGCCTTTATTATCCCTCAGGCCTGGGAGTGTTTTTATTTTAGATTCTATTATTCTGCTTTTGGCTCATCAGAAGATGCTTCCTCATTTGCTGGAGGCGTTGTTCCTTCTGGTGCTGCTTCTGCTGCAGATGCTTCAACTGTAAGTGTTGGCTTTGCTTCTTCTACAACTGGTGCTTCAGTTGCAACTGCGGCTTCTGTTTCAGCCTTAGCAGTTGGTCCGTTTTCAACATGATTTAATAATGCTGCCAATACTCTCTTTGCAGGAGATTGTAACAAGCCGATAACCTCACCGATAAGCTCATTCTTAGTTTTGATCTGCGTAAGAGCTTTTAGGCTGTTGTCGCCAGTGTAAATATCACCATTGATAAAAGCAGCTTTCAATACTGGTTTTTCACCATTACTTTCTTTGCGGAAAGAACTGATGATTAATGCAGGATCTTTTGGATTCTCAGAAAACATTAATGCAGTTACTTTATGCAATGAGTCGTAAAGACCTGCATATTTTTCACCATCTAAGGATTCCAACGCTTTTTTGATCAATGTGTTTTTTGCCACTTTCATTTCAACTTCTTTGCTGAAACAAGCACGGCGTAATTTACCAACCTGTGCTACTGATAATGATTCTGTATCTGTAACGTAGAAGTTGTTGTATTGTGAGAATTTGCCTTTCAGCACTTCTATCACTTCGTTTTTTTGATCTTTTGTCATGACTTTTTATTTGTCTTTCACCTTGCGGCGAATCAGTTTAGTAATTAATGTACAAATGCTTTAGTATCGATTGCAATTCCAGGACTCATTGAGCTGGCCATGCTTATTCCTCTAACATAAGCTCCTTTAGAAGATGATGGTTTTGCTTTCAATATAGCATTAATCAGTTCTTGGCTGTTCTCCGCAATCTTTTCTGGAGTAAAGCTGATACGACCGATAGAAGCATGCACAATACCTACTTTATCAACCTTAAAAGCAATTTTACCACCTTTTACATCATTGATCGCATTTGCAACATCATTTGTAACAGTTCCAGTTTTAGGATTTGGCATCAGGTTTCTTGGACCTAACACTTTACCTAATCTACCAATCTTAGGCATTACAGATGGAGTAGCTATGATTACATCAATATCTACCCAACCGCCTTCGATTTTTGTTACAAATTCATCAAGACCAACGTAGTCAGCACCAGCTTCTTTTGCTTCTGCTTCTTTGTCGGGTGTGCAAAGCACTAAAACTTTTTTTGTTTTACCAGTACCGTGAGGTAATGAAACAGTACCACGGATAGCCTGATCAGCTTTTTTAGGATCAACACCTAAACGGATGTGAAGATCAACTGATGCATCAAATTTACAAGTGGTAATACTTTTTACCAATGCAGATGCTTCCTTTAAGGAGTATGATTTATTTGCTTCAACTTTTGTATCCACAACTTTTCTTTTTTTACTAATGAATGCCATTTTAATTCTTTTAAGGGTTCTTATAATTAGTTTTCCCAAGGGGCTTTACCGTCTACATTAAGGCCCAGACTGCGAGCAGTACCGGCTACCATTTTCATAGCACTTTCTATAGTAAAGCAGTTCAAGTCAGGCATTTTATCTTCAGCGATAGCTTTTACCTGATCCCAATTAACTTTACCAACTTTTGCACGGTTGCTTTCCTTGGAACCCTTTTGAATTTTTGCTGCTTCCATCAACTGAATAGCGGCAGGAGGAGTTTTTAACACAAAGTCAAAACTCTTGTCAGCATAAACTGTAATTAATACGGGGATTACTTTTCCTTGTTTGTCCTGAGTTCTTGCGTTGAACTGCTTACAAAAGTCCATGATGTTAATACCCTTGGAACCTAATGCCGGACCGATTGGAGGTGCAGGGTTGGCTTGGCCACCCTTACACTGTAGCTTTACATAGCCACTAATTTCTTTTGCCATTTTTTATCTTTTTTGGTGTTAACGACTTTTCATCTCAAGGACTAATTAGTCTCCCAAATTCCTTGGTCTCCATAGCTTTAACTGAAGAGACCGTACTATCCCCTCCTTCGCCAATGGCTACGGAGGGCAATGAAAGAACTAATTGGGGCGGCAAAGGTAAGGGTAAACTTCAGTCTGGCAAAGGTTTTAGCAGATTTTATTTCTAAAATTTGATACCCTCTATTTCTTTATAAATCTTACTGAAGCGATCGGGGCCAATGTGCTATTTCCATTTGCCAATACTGTTGCTTTTGTTGGAGTAAGTTTATGTACATTCTCCTTTAGATTAGTTTCAGGATTGTTATAACCAAAAGCATCTCCAGTTTCTGTTCCAGCATCGTATGAATAAAGATTAACAGTTGTATCAGTTATCCATTTATTATTATGAAATAAGTTAAAACTATTTATGCCAGTAAACCAATCAGGTGTTGGAGCAAGCATTGTTTCAAAGCTTATGTATGGGTAATTACTATTGCAATAAATATTTGTTTTATTGCTTCCTGTAGGTGTTGGAGCATTAATTACAACATATGAAATAGCTTTTCCTAAAGCAACTATAGAATCAATTTCAATAACCATCGGACCTGTGTTACCAGATTCTGCAATTCTTTCTACCCCCCAACTTGCTAATTCTCCTTCTTTCCATTGATAAGTTTGGCTATTATGAATCATCCCAAGAATTGTGGTAAAATGAACACCTGACGGCACTCCGAATTCTGGTGCTTTCCACTTACCAGTAAACTCAACAGAATATACAGCTTCGGAATAAGGCAAGCCATCGCTTGCATTATTTTTTTCACAGGAAAGAAAGAGTATGCTAATAAACAATGCTAAAAATATTTTTTTCATATGATTGGGGTTTTTATAAAGATAGTTTAAGCCAATTGCTCAGTTTGTCCGTTATCTTTCCTTTAGCTATACGAAAAAAGCCACCCGATTGGATGGCTTTACAATATTTTGAATAGAAATTAACTCATCTTCTCAACCTGCATATAGTTCAACTCTACAGGTGTAGAACGACCAAATATCTTTACTGTTACTTTTAATTTCTTCTTTTCATCATTTACTTCTTCAATTACACCATTGAAGTCGTTGAATGGACCTTCAATAATTTTGATTGTTTCGCCAACGATAAATGGCTCACTCATACTTACACCACCAGCTTCTGCCATTTCATCCATCTTACCTAACATCTTATTTACTTCTGCTTTACGAAGGGCAATCGGGTTTTCTTTCCCAAGGAAATGAATAACATTCGGCACATTCTTTACCACATCTCTTAAGTCATCGCTCAGTTTACCTTCAGCAATCTCAACCATCACATAGCCAGGGTAATAATTTCTTTCCCGCATTACTTTTTTACCATTAGCAACCTTATAAACTTTTTCTACCGGAAGAAAAATCTGTTTAACCTGATTCCAACCACCACGGCTTACTTCTTTATCAAGATATTCTTTTACCTTTTTCTCCTTACCACTAACAACACGAAGAACAAACCATTTGGTATCCTGATGGTGTTCGTCTTCTGAATGCCCGTTATTCTCTGTATGCTCAATATTCGTAGTTACTTCCATTGCTTAGAAAAGTTTGTCGTAAATGAACTTCAACCCATTACCAAAAACAGAATCCATCGCTAATACAATTAATGTAAAAACAATAGTTGCCGCAATTACAATCATTGTAGACTGCTGCAACTGAGGCCAAGTAGGCCAGGTCACTTTTTCGGTAAGCTCTTTGTAAGAGTCTTTAAAATAATTAGCGATCTTAATCATGTTATCAATTTGATATTTTCAAAAAATTACTCTGCACGGGCACTAGGATTCGAACCCAGATCAAAGGTTTTGGAGACCCGTATGCTACCGTTGCACCATGCCCGTATGAAAGCTAAAAGCTATTGGCAGTTAACCAATAGCTTTTAGCATTATGTTTCAAAGATAGCTAATTTATCATTAGCCATGCCCGCAGGCTGAAAGCGAAAAGCTAAAAGCCCTTAGCCTTCTTTTTATTTCAAAATCTCAGTTACTTGACCAGCACCTACTGTACGGCCACCTTCACGAATCGCAAACTTCAAACCTTTCTCCATCGCAATCGGCTGAATAAGTTTTACAGTAAGAGATGTATTATCGCCAGGCATTACCATTTCAGTTCCAGCTGCTAATTCTACTTCACCTGTTACATCCGTAGTACGGAAATAGAACTGAGGACGGTATTTCTGGAAGAATGGCGTATGACGTCCACCTTCTTCTTTGCTTAATACGTAAACTTCTCCTTTGAACTCAGTGTGTGGAGTAATAGAACCTGGCTTACAGATTACCATACCACGGCGGATTTGAGTTTTCTCAATACCACGAAGTAATAAACCTGCATTATCTCCAGCTTCTCCTTCATCCAATAACTTACGGAACATTTCAACTCCTGTACAAGTTGATGTAAGTGGAGTTTCTACTAAACCAACAATTTCCACAGCCTCACCTACTTTGATACGACCTCTTTCAATACGACCAGTAGCAACTGTACCACGACCAGTAATTGAGAATACATCCTCAACTGACATAAGGAAAGGAAGATCAACCGGACGTGGAGGAAGAGGAATATATGAGTCTACTGCAGCCATTAATTCTTCAACTTGTGCAACTGCGTCTGCGTCACCTTCTAATGCTTTAATTGCAGAACCTTTAATAATTGGCGTATTATCACCATCAAAACCATAGAAAGTAAGTAGCTCACGGATTTCCATTTCTACTAACTCTAACAATTCAGGATCGTCAACTAAGTCAACTTTATTCATGAATACTACAATTGTAGGTACTCCAACCTGACGAGCAAGCAGGATATGCTCTTTCGTTTGTGGCATAGGTCCATCAGTTGCAGCAACAACAAGTATTGCACCATCCATCTGTGCAGCACCTGTAATCATATTTTTTACATAGTCAGCATGACCAGGGCAGTCAACGTGGGCATAGTGACGGTTTACTGTCTGATACTCAACGTGTGCAGTATTGATTGTGATACCTCTTTCTTTTTCTTCAGGAGCACCATCAATTTCATCATACTTTTTTGCAACGTTACCCATTCCTTTTGTTGAAAGAATAGATGTAATAGCAGCAGTTAATGTTGTTTTACCGTGGTCAATGTGACCAATAGTACCAATGTTAACGTGGGGTTTCTCCCTTTTAAAGGTCTCTTTTGACATTGTTATCTGTTTTAAATTGTGTTTTACTAAAAATTGTTGTTTTTATTCTATTAGTCCGTTTCAATTAAATGAAACTTAAATCGAATATACTTTTTGAGCCGTTAGTGAGAATCGAACTCACGACCTCTTCCCTACCAAGGAAGTGCTCTACCACTGAGCTACAACGGCTTTTTGAGTCATTGAAGTCAGTGTGTCAAGCTAGTCAAATGGGCAAACCCTTAATTATTTGACTCATTTGACTAGAGTGACTCTTTGAGCGGAAGACCGGGCTCGAACCGGCCACCTGAAGCTTGGAAGGCTACCGCTCTACCAAATGAGCTACTTCCGCTGTTAATAATTTCAACTACAAAGAACTCCCACCTTCGTTAAAACTTTGGTGGATAAAGTGGGCAGAGCTGGATTCGAACCAACGTACTCGTGAGAGAACAGATTTACAGTCTGTCGCCTTTAGCCACTCGGCCATCTGCCCTTATTACAAAAACTCTATTCCTGCAACTTACTTTTTTTCGGAACAGAGTTCCGAAATACCTGAGCCGAAAACTGGAGTCGAACCAGCGACCTACTGATTACAAATCAGTTGCTCTACCAACTGAGCTATTTCGGCTTGTTTTTACACAATAAAGAACTACCCCCATTTTTGGGAAGGCAAAGGTAAGGGAATTTAATAATTGGAAAAATTTTGTAAAGTTTTTTTTTGCTTGTTTTCAGAGACTTGTGAATAAAACTCTGGAAAACTAATCGAGAAGGAGCATTTCTCGTTACGAATTCATCATTTAGCCTAACTATTAAAACGAATGAAAACAAAAAAAGGCCCTGCTTTCACAAGGCCTTAAATTCATTATGCTGCTTTTTTTTCTTTGTTCTTTTTTATTTGAATTATCATTGATTCAAGAGCATTATCAAACGACTCTTCAAAAGATTTAGAAGTTGATTTTACAAAAAAATTGTGTCCAGCCACATGCACTCTGATTTCTGCAATTTTATCTTTTACTGCATGAATCACATTGTCAAGTTTCAAAAACACATTTACACGGATAATACGATCGTTAAAGTTGCTTAGCTTTTCAAGTTTTCGATTTACAAACCCAATTAGCTTACTGTCTGCATTAAAATGAACAGTTTGAATGTTTACGTTCATAATCATCATGGTTTTAATATGTGAAACAATAATTTAAAGAACTCTTTTGGTTTTCAAAAGGCCTTGTTCCTATTCAAGTTCAAGTTAAGGAAAAACATGCCTTTTCCCAAAATAAAAGAACCGAAATTTTTATTGTGTTTGAGCAGATATTATTATGATTTAGGATGCGCCTTTTTGTGGACGTTTTTCAATTTCTCAATGGTATTATGTGTATAAACCTGAGTAGAGGCAAGGCTACTATGACCAAGCAGTTCTTTTACTGCATTAAGGTCTGCCCCGTTATTCATTAAATGTGTAGCAAATGTGTGGCGAAGTATATGAGGACTTTTTTTTTCTAAAGTGCTAGATTCCGATAAATATTTGTTTACCAGTAAATAGGCGTATTTAGGATATAACTTTTTCCCCTTTTCTGTGACTAACAGAGTATCGTCTGTTTTTTCAAATTCTTTTGTCTTTAACTGCTGATATTCTTTTATTATATGAAGAATCCCTTTGCTTACAGGTATTACCCTTTCCTTGCTTCCTTTACCCAAGACTTTTATTTGTGATCTGCCGAAATCGACCTGATTCTCTTTTAAACCAATTAGTTCACTTAGCCGCATTCCAGTTGCATAAAAAACAGAAATTAGTATTTTGGCATTTAAAGTCTTCCAGTCTTCATTCGCACTATTCAATAACTCAATTAAATTTTTAGTCTCTGATTCTTTTACAAAGACTGGCAATCTCTTTCCAACTTTTGGACTGATTACTTTGCTCATTGGGGAAACCTCAATAGATTCTATTTTAAGCTGGTATTTGAAAAAAGATTTAAGACTAGAAATTTTGCGTTTTATAGACTTAGCTCCAAGGCCTTTGCCCTTAAGAGATGCCAACCAACTACGAATAAAATTGTGGTTTATGTACTTCAGTTCAACATCGTCAAAATTGGCATTTATAAAGTCGAAAAAATCAGAAATATCTTTTCTATAAGAAATGATTGTATTGGACGAATACCTTTTTTCGAATTGAAGATATTCCATGAAAGAATCGAATGATTGAATTAGTGATACTGGCATATACACATTGTATGTGACAGATGTCTTTGGTGACTTCTATCCATAAAAAAAGACAGCTATAAAGTTATTAAACTTCACAGCTATCTTTGGTATTTTGTTACTATCAGGTAAACTTAGATATCTATTTTACCGCTAGCTATATTCTGTTTGTAAATTGCCTTTAATACTTCACCACGGCGCCTAACTGATGGTTTAGTAAAACTCTGACGTTCTCTTAGTTGCAACAAAACTTTCGATTTCTCGAATTTTTTCTTGTACTTCTTTAGTGCCTTGTCAATGTTTTCGCAATCTTTTGAATCTATTATTAGCATAATTTGTATACCTCCTTTGGTACTTTTTTTAGGATTGCAAAGATAGGAGTAAAATTGGAAAAAAGAAACTGGAAAAAAAAATCATTTACTTTGCTCCTATGTTTACTGGAATTATTGAATCAAAAGGGGTTATAAAGCAAGTTATTCCTGAAGGCTTGAACAAGACTTTCTGGATAGAATCCGTCATTTCATCCCAATTAAAGGTTGACCAAAGCCTTAGCCACAGCGGAGTATGCCTTACTGTGGAAGCATTGATTGAGACTAGTCACCGTGTGACAGCCATCGATGAAACATTGCAAAAAACTAATTTATCTGCCTGGAAGAATGGCACAATTGTAAATCTGGAAAGATGCCTTCAAATTAGTGATCGACTGGATGGGCATATTGTGCAAGGACATGTAGATTGTGTTGGAATCTGTAAAAATATAAAGGATAAAAAAGGCAGTTGGGTTTTGGAATTCGAATTCCCGAAAAAATTTGCAGGATTAGTTATCGAAAAAGGATCGATTTGCTTAAATGGTATAAGCCTGACTGTTTTTGATGTGAAAAAGAAAGCTTTTTCTGTGGCAATAGTCCCATATACTTATGAGCATACAAATATTCAACATATTCAAGCTGGAGATAGTGTAAATCTTGAATTTGATATTTTAGGCAAGTATTTATTACGCCAAATGAAGTTGAAGTAGCCACAGACATATTACATGAAGAAAATCTTTATATATTTTATCATTGTATTGGCTACCACAATTTCGTTTCTATTTGCACCAAAACCAACATCCAACAAAGGACCGGATAGTTTATGCCCGGTTAACTACATTAAGTTGAACAAGTATATGGGCTTTAGCATGAACTGCGATGCTATAGAGTATATGGGTGGCTCAGTAGCACCTGGCTATTTATTCAATGATAAATATTCCCGCCAATCCAGACCATTGTATCTTTTATCAGGATCATTAATTGGATATACCATTTATTTTATAAGTTCTCCTTTTCATAGCTCGATAAATAAGTGGGCAGGTTCCTGGTTTGGCAATCAAATTCCCCAAGATAAGGTTTCATTATACCTATCTCATTATGCCGGACTAATTTTTTTAAACCTTTTGATTCTTGTTTTTTCGCTTTTATTTTTTGAAAAAATAATTGATCGCTTTACCGGAAGCTGGAAAAATGGCAATTGGTTTAAATACAGCCTGATGCTACTGCTTATTTCCAATCACATAACTAAAACATTTTTCTGGACTCCGCATCAACAGATGTTCAATACACTATTACCTTTACTCTGTATCTGGTTCTTCTCAAAATATATTATCAAGCAAGCATCTTTACAAAAACAACTAACACTAAGTTTTCTTCTTGGCCTTATGTTGCTTTTTTATGGAAGTTTTCTATTGATATTACCCATTTTGATTTTCACTATCTTTTATAAAACAAAATTTATTGAAAAGAAAAATTTGAGCGAAAGCTTGAAACCTGCTTTATTTAATTCGATAGTATTTATCTTGCCTTTACTATCCTGGATATTAATTTTAAAAATTTCCGGAATAGATTTTTATAGCCACGAAACTGCTTATTTTAGAGAATTCCTATGGATAGCTGATGCAATTAATGACCCGAAAAGGAATTTTTTCAATGAAGTTTTAGTTAACTTTTCCATCTATATCAAAACAATCGGAATCGTTATATTCCCAATTATTTTTCTAATGCTCTCCTATTTTATTAGCCAAAATAAAAATGCCAATGCACAATTACCGTATTTAAAAACTTTTGTCTTCTCATTAATTTTAC
>Ga0209170_1000240_pt1 | contig 25641 bp, 14 predicted proteins | sample KloWWTKNB14_bulk_FD_187178 | JGI IMG/M metagenome (GOLD analysis project Ga0209170, IMG submission 187178) | Active sludge microbial communities from Klosterneuburg, Austria, studying microevolution and ecology of nitrifiers - Klosterneuburg... | ecosystem: Engineered > WWTP > Aerobic digester >...
CGATGTCATCGAGGATCGCGTCTACCTGCTGACCCCCAGGGGCCAGGTGCTCGACCTGCCGAAAGGTGCCACCGTGCTGGATTTCGCCTATCTGGTGCATACCGATGTCGGCCATCGCTGCCGTGGCGCCAAGGTGAATGGGCGCATCGTGCCGCTGACTTTCCAGCCCGGCAGTGGCGATCGCATTGAAATCCTCACCGCAAAGAACGCCGAGCCCAGTCGTGACTGGCTGTCGGCGCAGCATGGCTTCCTGCAGACGGCACGCGCTCGCAACAAGGTGCGCAACTGGTTCCGCCAGGCCGATCGCGAGATCAACATCGCCGCCGGCCGTGGCGTGCTCGATCGCGAACTCAAGCGCCTGGCGCTGCACAACGTCGATCTCGACAGCTTGCCGGCACGCTTCCACCTGCGCAGTGCCGAGGACCTGTACGAGGCGATCGCGCTTGGCGATGTCACGCCGACTCAGATTGCGCGCAACCTGCACGACGGCGAGCGCAACGAAGATGCGCAGATTCCGCGCACCGCACCAACGTCGAAGTCGAGCGCGCCGGCGAGGGACGCCCTGGTCATCGAGGGTGTCGGCAATCTGTTGAGCGTCCTCGCGCGCTGTTGCCAGCCGGTGCCGGGTGATGCGGTCACCGGTTTCATCACGCGCGGACGCGGGGTCAGCGTGCACCGGTCAGATTGCCGACAGCTGCAACGCCTGCGCCTGCTCGATGCCGATCGCATCATCGAGGTCGAATGGGGCGGCGGCAAGCAGCGCGCCTACGAGGTCGACGTGCTCGTCCGCGGCTACGATCGCAAGGGCCTGCACAAGGACGTCAGCAATGTCATTGCGGCGGCCAATGTGCAGATCCTGGCGATCGACGCGCGGGTCGATCCTGCACGCAACGAGGTGACCATGAACCTGGCCCTGAGGGTGGCCGATTTCGGCCAATTGTCGAGCCTGCTCGCGCAGTTGCACGCGGTGCCGAACGTGATCGAGGCGCAGCGCAAGGCCTGATGCCGGCATCATTCCGGGGCGGCGCAAGTGCCGGATGGACTGATATGCTAACAACCTCGCTGCAGCGCGGCATTGGGCATGGATAGAGTCCCTACGTGATAGAAATTCCTGGATACCGCTTGTTGCGCCAGCTTGGCCGCGGCGGCATGGCCACGGTGTATCTGGCGGTCCAGGAATCGGTGGATCGCGAAGTCGCGCTGAAGATCATGTCGCCGGCCCTGCTGGTGGATCCGAATTTTGGCGAGCGTTTCCTGCGCGAGGCCAAGATTGCCGCACGCCTGCACCATCGTCATGTCGTCGGCATCCACGATGTCGGACGCTGCGGCGATTATCACTACATGGCGATGGAATACCTTGCCGGTGGTCCAGTGCTTAGCAAGAACGGTCCGCCGCGCCCGGTGTCTTTCGCGCTGCGCGTGACGCGCGAGATTGCCGGCGCGATCAACTACGCGCAGCAGAAGGGCTTCATCCATCGCGACATCAAGCCCGACAACATCCTCTTGCGCGATGATGGCTCGGCGGCATTGACCGACTTCGGCATCGCCCGCGCCAACGATTCGGCGACGCGCATGACGCGCACCGGCGCCGTGGTCGGCACGCCGCACTACATGAGTCCCGAGCAGGCGCGCGGCAGACAGCTCGATGGACGTGCCGATCTGTACAGTCTCGGTGTCGTGCTTTACGAGATGCTGGTCGGCCGCGTGCCGTATCACGCCGAGGATTCGCTCGCCGTCGGCATCATGCACATCACCCAGCCGGTGCCGAAGTTGCCGGAGTCGCTGGCAGTGCTGCAACCGCTGGTGGACGGCCTGCTGGCCAAGGAACCGCATGACCGCTTCCAGACCGGCAACGATGCGGCGATTGCGATTGCGCGCTACGAACGGGCCATCGCCAATGGCGAGTTGCCCGGGCTCGATGCCGCGCCGGAGCAGACGCTGCAGGATGCCCGATCCGCGGAGACCCGCGTTTCACCCTTGCCCGCGGCCGATCCATCGCCACGTCCGCTGGCGGGCGATGGGCACGCGCGCCATCGTTCCGATCCGAGCATGGGCCGGCTCGACCAGATCCTTGCTGCCACCGACGACCACATCATGCGTGCCAGTCGCGTCTCGCAGCGGGCGATCAAGCCGGCGCGGCGCAAGATCGGCTCGCGCATCGCCCTGCTCGTACTCCTGCTGGCGATCGCCGGCGGCGGCTTCATGGCCTGGAAACACCAGGATCGGTTGCGCGCGATGCTGCCGAACACCGAGCTCAACGACATCCTTGCGCGCGCGCAGAAGGCACTCGATACCGGCCAACTGGATGGCAGCGAGGGCAGCAGTGCGCGCGAGCTGTTCCAGGTTGCGCGCAGCCTCGACCAGGACAACGACATCGCCCGCCGCGGCATGCGCGCGGTCGGCGAAAAACTGCTTGCGCGCGCCCACGACGCCTTGAAGCGCAACGATGCCGGCCTCGCCCGGCAATCCGCCGCCGCCGCCCGCGAACTGCTTGGCGGGGGTGCCGCCGTCGAGGACATCGAGAAATCAATCGCCGCGCTGGATGCGCGCGGCACCGAGGCGGAAACCCTGCTGGGCAAGGCACAAGCCGCATTTGATGCCGGCCGCTTGCTGGGCGATGACGGTGCGGTCGCCCTGTATCAGCGTGCGCTGGCCAGTGACACCGGCAATTCGCTGGCGCGTGCCGGCATTTCGCGCAGCGTCGATGCATTGGCCGAGCAGGCCAAGGCCGCGTTTGCCGCAGGAGATCCGGGCACCGCGGCGACCCGCGTCGAGGACATTGCGCGCATCCTGCCAGGGTATCCGGCCTTGCCTGACCTTCGTGCCGAGCTGGGCAAGCAACGCGAAGCCGCAAGCGTGGCCCTCGGCAAGGATCTCGATCGCGCCGAGGCGCAACTTCGAGCCGGTCGCATTGCCGGCGCGGCGGATTCCGCGCAGGCATTGTTTGAATCGGTGCTGCAGCGCGATGCCGCCAACGCCCGCGCCAGGGCCGGCCTGCGCCGCGTTGCCCAGGGCCTCATCGTGCAGGCGCGTGCCGCGCTCGAAGACGGCAATGCCGCAAGCGCCGGGCAGCTGCTCAGGCAGGCCCAGGCAATGGCCGGGGATTTGCCGGAATTGCGCGCAGCCAACGTGGATCTGCGTGAATTGCGCGAACGCCTGGCCATCGCCGCGGAACGGCCCGTGGCCACCGCCGCAGACCTCGAGCGCGTGCGCAACCTGATCGGCGAGGCCGACGCGGCCAGTGCCGCCGGGCGCCTGATCAATCCGCCCGGCAACAGCGCCTACGACAAGTACCGCGCGGCGCTGGCCATCGATGGCGAGAACAAGGCGGCCCTGGCCGGGCTTGCGGCGATTCCGGCACGTGCCCGTGCCTTGTTCGACCAGCAGCTTGCCGAAGGCGGCTTGAACCGCGCCCTTGGCATGCTCGAGGTGGTGCGCCAGATCGCCCCGGCCGATCCTTCGCTGCTGCCGATGTCCGAGCGTCTGGCCAATGCTTTTCTCGATCTGGCCGAAACGCGTATTGGCGAAAAGCTGCCGGCCGATGCCGAACGCGCCCTGCAGTCGGCACGCAAGCTCAGTCCGGCAAATCCGCGACTGTCGCCGATCGAGACAAAACTGCGGGGCCTGGCGACACCGGCTGCTGGCTGAGCCATGTGCATCATCCTCGTCGCCATCGAGTCGATGCCCGAGTGGCCGCTGCTGCTGCTCGGCAACCGCGATGAATACCACGCTCGGCCAAGCGTCGCTGCCGAGCCCTGGCGCGGCGAGTCCGATTGCCTCGGTGGCCTCGACCTCAAGGCCGGTGGCAGCTGGCTTGCGCAGCGCAATGACGGTCGATTCGCCGCGGTGACCAACCTGCGCAGCGGCGTTCCGGCACAGGCGCCCCGCTCGCGCGGTGCTCTCGTGCGCGAGTTTGTCATCGGCAATGAAGCCGTCGCGGATTTTGCCGGGCGCGTGCTTGATCACATCGACGAGTACGGCCCGTTCAACCTTGTTTTCGGCGATCGCTCCGGCGTCATCCTCATCGATGGCAGCAGTGCGACCTGGCAACGTCTGCCCGCCGGCGTCCATGTGGTCGGCAACGGTCCGTTCGCCAGTGCCTGGCCCAAGGTCGAGCGCCTGCGTACGCGCTTCCGCCACGCAATCGGCCGTGGCCAGCGCGACGAGGACAGCTTGCTGGCCCTGCTCGCCGACACCCGCCAGCCTGATGATGCGGAGTTGCCCGATACCGGCGTCGGCACGCATCTTGAACGCCTGCTCGCGCCAGTCTTCATTTCTGGCGATCAGTACGGAACGCGGGCTAGCTCGCTGGTCATGCGCCACGAAGATGGCAGCCTGTTTTTCCGCGAACGCAGTTTCGGGCCGCTGGCTGCGATGCTTGGCGACGTGCAGTGGCAATGCCTGGAAAGCGATGGCGAATGGCAACTCGCCGAGGCCGCGGCGTAAGCAAATCCGGCGACGCGGCACCTCTTCATCTGCGCCCGGCAAGGCCCGCAGTGCGTCTGCGTCGCCGCCCATCCGCAGCCGTCGCGCAGATCAGAATCCAAAAATGCGCCTGATCGCCTTTTCCGCGGCATCGAAGGAAAAGTGCGCACGCACGTTGTCGAGACCGTTGGTCGAAAGGCGCTGCCACAATGTCTCGTCGTTGTAGAGTGCGATGATCGCATCGGCATAGGCTTCGGCCGTTTCGGCAATCAGCACTTCCTTGCCGGATTGCACATGCATGCCTTCCACGGCCATCGGCGTGGCGACTACCGGCAGGCCGTAGCTCATTGCCATGTTGACCTTGCCCTTGACTCCCGCGCCGTAGCGCAGCGGGGCGATGGAGATGCGCGCGGCGTCCATGGCCGGGGCAATGTCGTCGACGAAGCCGTGCACGACGACCTGTTCGCTGGCGAGCGCGCGGATCGCTTCGGTGACCTTGCTGCCGATCACATGCAGGCGCAGGCCGGGGATGGCGGCATGCACGCGCGGCAGGATGTCCCGGACGAACCATAGCACCGCGTCACTGTTGGGCGGATGCTGGAAGCCGCCGACGAAAAGCAGGTCGCGACGATCCGCGAATGCACGTCTGCAACCGAAAATCTCGTGCACGTTGGAGAGCACGTCGACAACCACACCCGGCGCATCCCGGGACAGAATCTCCTGCTCGACCGGACTGACCACCAGGGTCACGTCGCACTCGCGCATGATGCCGATCTCCTGGGCACGGGTTCGCGCCGAGACGCGGGCCAACTCGTCACGGCCTGCAAGCTCGGCCGCGCGCAGTTCGCGCAGGTAGTGCAGGTCGACGGTATCGAAGATCAGCCGCGCCTTGCGCGCATAGAGCCGGGCGAGTCCGATGAACTCGGCTGCGACGTAGTGGCGGGAGAGGACAATCGCATCGAACTCGCCGCCACGCTCGCGGAAGAACGTGGCGGGACTGCCAAGCCAGGGTTGATACAGCACTTCGATGCCAAGCGCCTGCAGATCGGCCGTGTAGCGTTCGACCCACGCCTGGTTGCTGGCCATGAACACGACATGGCAATGATTGCCGCGCAGGATGCGCATCAGGTTGACCATGCGCAACGAGCCGGAATCCTGATCCGGCGTCGGCGTGGTCGCATCGATGATGAGGATGCGCCGGCGCGCGCGGTGCGTGGCGGCGAGATGGATCGGCGTGCCGGGCGGCGGCTGCCGGCGCAGGGCATGGTTCCACTTGTCGAGGAACTTCTCGCGGTTGACCAGCTGGTAGCGCTTCATGCCACTGCCGGTATCGGTGCCGGCGGTGATGCCCTCGAAATGGATGACGCGCGAGCGCGGCTCGTAATACACCTTGAGTCCGGCCGCGCGCACGGCAAAGGCGAGATCGGTGTCCTCGTAATAGGCCGGCGCGTAGCGCTGGTCGAATTCACCGAGGCGCTCGAACAAATCGCGGCGCAACATGATGGCCGCGCCCGAGCAGTAATCGACTTCGCGACGGAAGGCGAATCGACTGTCCGCGGGATCCTCGAAGCGTCCGTAGTTCCAGCCCGAACCGTCATTGAAGACGATGCCGCCGGCTTCCTGCAGGCGGCCATCAGGATAGACCAGGCGCGAGCCGACGAGGCCGGCATCGGCCTGCTCGGCAAAGCAGCGCAGCAATGCATCCAGCCAGCCGGCCGTGACCAGCGTATCGTTGTTGAGAAAGAGTACAAAGTCACCCTGCGCGATGGCCGCGCCGGCATTGCACGAACCGACGAAGCCGAGGTTTTCGGCATTGCGGATCGAGCGGATGCCACTGATCCGGGCAAGGCGCGCAGCGGTTGCATCCGTCGACAGGTCATCGACGACGATGACCTCGAACGGCGTCGCGTCGGCGTGTTCGGCCAGCGAGCGCAGGCAGGCCGCGGTGTAGGCGAACTTGTTGTGCACCGGGATGATGATGGAAACGCGTGGTTGCGCGCTGCCGGGCACGGCGAACGGCGAGAACTCCTCGCCGGGCGCAGCGAATGTCTCGCGCGCCGACACTGCCGTGCTTCCACGCAGTTCACGCAGCAGGCGCGTCCAGGTGCCGGCGAGGCCATGCTGGACGAGACTGCCGCGCAGGCGTTGCAGCTGTGCGAGAAGGCGACTCTTGCGGAAGGCCAGCGCCGCGCGCAGGCCGCGCAGGCGGGTTGCGGCGTTGCGCAGCGGTGCGGTCAGGCGCCAGGAGCGACTGCCGACGACCATCTCGTAGGCAGGTTGGAACGGACGCAGCGCCTCGACTTCCGCATCGAGGCGCTGCGCCCAGGCGGTGCGCACGGCAAGCTCGTCGTGCAGGGTGTCGACCTGCTCGCGCAAGGTGGCCAGGTCGCGGGTCAGCGCATGTCCCCATTCGCCACGCCGCCGGCTTTCCGCATCGGCCGTGTCCACGGCGGCACGCAAGGCAAGGATGCGCGTCTCGGCACTGGCCAGCTGGTCGCTGCGCGCGGCGAGCATCTGCGAATCGATGCTCGTCGAGTTCAGTGCATAGCGCAGCGCCTCGACTTTCGGCAGCTCAAGCACTTGCGCATAGGCTTGCGCCATGGTGGCGAGATCGGGTTCGCGCCACGTCGCCAGATGTGCGCGCACGCCGTGCAGGGGTTCGCGTTGCGCGGCAAGCTGGCTGATGCGCTCGACGATGGCGTCGGCGTTGGCAGCGACGAGGAAACCGTCGACGCCATCGGCGATGCGCTCGACGTACGCGCCCATGCGCGTGGCAATGACCGGCATGCCCAGCGCGCGCAATTCCGACAGCGTGTAGCCGAAGGTTTCGGCCACGGTCGGCAGCAACACGGCGGCGTCGGCGGCGAGCGTGGCGAGCAGGCCGGGCAGGTCGTCGCGGCGATAGTCGAGGACGATGTGCACGCCATCCATGCCGAAGAAGTCCTGCGCATCGGCACCGGCACCGAGCAGGAACACCTCGGCGATCCCGGCCAGTCGCGGCAAGACCTGTTGCAGCAAGACCGCGCCCTTGCCGTGGCGCACGCGGCCCGGAAAAACCAGGCGCAGGCGTGCTCGCGGTGGTGGCAGGGCGCGCACGCCTGCGTCAGGCCAGGCCGACAAGCCGTGCGCGATGACCTGCACGGGCAAGGAACGCAGCTCCGGTGCGAGGCGCAAGTCGTTGTCCAGCGCCGAGCGGCTCGGCGCAATCAATTGGATGCGCGCTTCGATCATCGCGGCAACGGCTGCGTCGCGCAGCGCCAACCAATGGGCTGGATCAGCATCGGCGAACTCGCGATCCGCGCCTTGTGCGGCGAGATCGGCAACGCGCTGGGCATCGTCGAAGGGCAAGGCGGGATCGCTGAAATCACGATGCAGCAGCGGCCACAGCGGATAGTGGTCGTGGATGATGCGGGTGGTCGGCAAACCCGTGCGCAGGGCATCCAGGCTGTGGCCGATCAGCGAGGAGACGAGAATCAAATCAACCGCGTGCTCGGCAAGCAGTTCGCCGAGCAAGCGACGATAGCCCGGGTTGTGCACATCGGTATCGGCAATGGCGCAGGGCAGGGCAATGCGGCGCAACGGTGGTCCGATCAGCGATCCATCGTGCAATTCAAGCCCCTCGCCGTGACGCCGGCGTTGATGGCTGCCGCAGGATTTCAGGACCAGATGATCGGCTGCCGTGAAGGCGCTGCAGAAATCGCGTACCCAGCGTTCCGCGCCGCCGCCCCAGCCATGCAGGACATGCAGGATCACCGGTCTTGCAGGCAGCGCCGCGCAGGCCGGTGTCGCAGTCGTGGCGAGTGCGAGGGCGAGTTGCGCGCGCAATCCGGCCAGTGCCGAAGGCGGCAGTGGATCGCGCGGATCCGCGCTTTGCCCGGCACCGGCAAGGGCGTGGTTGCGGGCACCGACATAACAATGATCGAGCATGACCGTTCGCCTTGCGCCCGTGCGCTCGGCCAGGCGCCGGCCATGCCAGGCCGATGCCAGCGGCGAGACTTCGTCCACCTCGATCAATCGATGGCGCGAGTGGGCGTAGCAAAGCGCGTCGATGTGCGCGACATCCGCTTCGCTGTGCAAGCCCGCCGGCAAGGGCGAGCGTGCCGCATCGAGATTGTCCAGCGCGCCGGCGGCGAGCACATCAGGCTCCTCGAGTGCGCGTAGCAGGCGCGGCAGTGCCAGCGCCGGCAATTGGGCATCGCTGCGCACGATCAGCAAGTGCCGCTGCGGCACGCGCAGCGCCAGTGCCCTGGCCAGCGCCTCGGCGGATGCGTCGAGGAGATCGCCAAAGCGCAGCGCCTCGCCGTGTCCGTCCAGCGCCGTCGATGCCCCGAGCAGGACAAGGGTCGTGCCTTCCGGCATCTGCGCCATGGCTGCGTCCAGCCAGGCGTCGGTGCCGGCGAGTGCACCATGCACGCAGAGGCAGGCGGGTTCCGACAAGGGTTTCAGCACGACGGTCCAGGCGACAAGCGGTTGCGGATTATCGGCGATGCCGGCGCACACTGTCACGGCGGTGCCCGGCCGGCCGGCAACGGGCTGCTAGACTCGCGCCTTCGCTTCCCGGCACCACGGTCTGCACGTGTTCCGACGTCTCGCTTCCTTTTTCGCGCTGGGCTGGCGCCTGCTGCGCGCGCCGATCCTGCTGGCTTGCGGTGTCCTTGCCGGATTTCTCGTTCCCTACACGATCAGTCTCGATCACCAGCTGCGCGAGCGCTTCGACGACCTGAGCTGGCAGATCCCGAGCCGGGTCCTCGCCCGGCCACTCGATCTTGCCCCGGGACGGGCCATGAATGCGGACACCTTGCTGCTGGAGCTCGATGCCGCGCGCTACCGCAACGACGGCACGGGGCGCGTGCCGGGCAGCTTCGCCCGCAACGGCAATCATTTCGAGATTGCCCGACGCGCCTTTGCCGGTCTCGACGGGCGCTATCCGGCGCAACGCCTGGGCGTGGATCTGCAGGATGGACGCATCAGCCGCCTGGTTGATCTGCAGACCGGCGCCGCCCTGCACCAGGCAGAGCTGGATCCGGCGCGCATTGCCACCTTGTACGGCCTGCAGCAGGAGGAACGCCGACTGGTCCAGCTTGAACAGTTGCCCGGCTTGCTGGTGGGCGGATTGCAGGCGGTCGAGGATCGCGATTTCAAGCATCACCATGGCATCGCGCCGCTGGCGATCCTGCGCGCGAGCTGGGCCAATCTGAGCGCCGGGCGCGTTGTCCAGGGCGGCTCGACGCTGACCCAGCAACTGGTCAAGAACCTTTTTCTCGACCGCGGGCGCAGCTACATGCGCAAGGTCAACGAGGCGTTGATCGCCGTCCTGATCGAGTTCCGCTACGACAAACGGCGAATTCTCGAGGCCTACGTCAACGAGATCTTCCTCGGCCAGCAAGGTGGCCAGGCCGTGCATGGTTTTGCTGCCGCCGCGGAGTTTTATTTCGGCCGCGAAGTCGAGGCGCTCGGCCCGGCCGACATTGCCCTGCTGGTCGGCCTCGTGCAGGGGCCAAGCTACTACGATCCGCGCAGCGCGCCAAAGCGCGCGCTGGAGCGGCGCAACCGCGTGCTGCAGCAATTCCTCGATACCGGATTGCTCGATGCCAAGGCGTTCGCGCGGGCGCGCGCCGAGCCGCTTGGCGTCAGCGCGAAAGGGGCCTTGCCGCGCAACCGCTTTCCGGCCTTCCTCGAACTCGTGCGCCAGCAGCTGCAGCGCGATTTCGCCGACCACGAGCTCGATGCCGCGGGTTTGACCATCCACACCACGCTGGCACCCTCGGCGCAACTGCAGGCCGAGGCCGCACTCGATGCCGCGCTCAAGGATCTCGGCAAGCGTGATGCCGGCGTTGATGCCGCGGTTGTCGTCACCGCCGTGCCCGGTGGCGAAGTGCTGGCGCTCATTGGCGGCCGCGATGCCGATGCGCCCGGCTTCAATCGCGCCCTCGATGCGCGGCGGCCGATCGGCTCATTGGTGAAACCGTTCGTCTACCTGGTTGCACTCGCCCAGCCGCAGCGTTATTCGCTGGCCAGCTTGATCGAGGATGCGCCGGTCGACATCGCGCAACGCGATGGCACGCGCTGGATTCCGAAGAACGCCGATGGCGACGTGCATGGCCAGGTGCTGCTGCTTGATGCGCTAAGGAACAGCTGGAACCTCGCCACCGTGCAGCTTGGCCTGCGCCTGGGCGTGGACAAGGTACGCGGCCTGCTCGAATCCTTCGCCCTCGGCCGCACGATCAATCCGAATCCCTCGCTGTTGCTGGGTGCGGTCGAACTGAGCCCGTTCGATGTCGCCCAGCTCTACCAGTATTTCGCCGCCGACGGCCATGCGGTGCCCTTGCGCGCGGTGCGCGGCGTGATCGACGGCAAGGGCCGCACCTTGTCGCGATTCGGGGTCAAGCCCGGCACCGGCGATTATGTGGCGGCATCACGCCTGGTCACCTGGGCGATGCAGCAAGTGGTCGAATCGGGCACGGCACGTGCCATTGGCGAGGCCGGACTCGGCGGCCTGCGTGCGGCGGGCAAGACCGGCACCAGCGACAGCCAGCGCGATTCGTGGTTTGCCGGATTCAGCGGCAACCAGCTTGGCGTGGTCTGGGTTGGCCGCGACGACAATCGCCCGACCGGTCTGTTTGGATCGACGGGTGCGCTCAAGGTCTGGATTGACCTGTTCAGGCGTTTGCCCGCGCAGGCACTGCTGCCGCCGGAGGACGGCATCGAGCGTGTCTGGATCAATCCCGAAAATGGCCGACGCAGTGACGCGGTGTGCACGGGCGCGCGTGAATTGCCGTTCATCGCCGGCTATGCGCCCAGCGAGCGCGAGGGTTGCGCAATGGATCGCATCCGCGAGTGGTTCGGTCGCGATGACAATTGACGTTATGCTTGCCGACTTCCGTTTTTGCGTAGTGCTTTCCATGTCCATCCTTGCCCGACGCTTGCGCCCGTTCATCCTTTCCGCCGGCAGCCTCGCCCTGGTCGCCTGCTCCAGCTCGAATCCATCGACCCCATCCAGCCTGGTGCGTCCGGTCAGTGAGCGCATCGCCGCGGTCAAGGCGATCCGTGCAGCCAATGCCGGCGAGGATTCGGCCTTGCAGGTCAATCCATTGCGCGATCCGGCGGTCGAAGGCTTCGTCGCAAAAGCCCGCCAGGCCGAGCAACAGCAGCAGCTTGACGAAGCCTACGCGGCGATCGTCAAGGCACGCGGGCTCGCCCCCGAGGCCCCCGACCTGCTGCAGGATGAAGCCGAGATCGAGTTCCTGCGCGGCAACATCATTGAAGCCGAGAAGCTGGCCTACGAGAGTTTCAAGAATGGCCCGCAAGTCGGCACCCTGTGCGTGCAGAACTGGCAGACCATCATCGAGGCGCGCAGGAGTTTCAACGACACCGGCTACCTCGCGCACGCGCAAACGCGCCGCGAGCAATGCAAGGTCAAGCGGCCGGTGCGGCTTTGAGCGAGTGCTCTGTCGCCGTCGCGCAGTCCTGCTGAGCGGTGCTTCGCGGCATGCATGAGTCGGTCGAAGAATTGCTGGGGGCCGAAGGTCCGTTTGCGCGCGAAGTGCCGGGATTCGTGCCGCGCAAGGTGCAGCAGGTCATGGCCCGCGCCGTGGCCGAGGCGATCGACGATCGCCATGCCCTGATTGCCGAGGCCGGCACCGGTACCGGCAAGACCTTTGCCTACCTTGTGCCGGCAATGGTTTCGGGCAAGCGCGTGATCATCTCCACCGGCACCAAGGCGCTGCAGGACCAGTTGTTCCATCGCGATCTGCCGCGCGTGCGCAGCGTGCTCGGCGCGCCCCTGGCGGCGGCCTTGCTCAAGGGCCGCGCCAATTATCTTTGCCTGCATCGCCTCGAACAGGCGCGCAATGAAGGCCATTTCAGCAGCCGTGAGCAGGTCAGTCAGTTGCAGTCGATCCACGCCTGGTCGAAGGCGACGACGAGTGGCGATCGCGCCGAGCTTGCCGAGTTGCCCGAGGATTCGCCGCTGTGGCCGCGGGTCACCTCGACCACCGAAAACTGCCTCGGCAGCGATTGCCCGTTCTTCGCCGACTGTTTCGTGGTCAAGGCACGCCGCGCCGCCCAGGAAGCCGACATCGTCGTCGTCAATCACCACCTGCTGTTTGCCGATCTGGCCATCCGCCAGGAAGGCTTCGGCGAAATCCTGCCCGGCGCGCACGCCTTCATCCTCGATGAGGCGCACCAGGTTCCCGAACTGGCCGGACAGTTCTTCTCGATCACCCTGACTGCGCGCCAGTTGACCGAGCTGGCCACCGACACCCTGGCCGAATGTGCTTCGGCGAGCGGTGCGCTGGCGACCCTGCAACCCTTGATCGAAGCCATCACGCCCGCCGTGCGGCGCTTGCGCCTGGCGCTGGATCGGTTTCCGGCCAAGGCCGCCTTTGTCGTCATCGAGCGCGATGCCGAGGTCGAACTCGAGCTTGAAGGCGTGCGCCTCGCCCTCGACGAACTGGCCTGCGCGCTCGATGTGCATGCCGAACGCAGCCGCGGCCTCGCCGCCGTGCACGAGCGCGCCATGGCCATGAGCGCACGGCTCACCCATCTGTGCGACAGCAGTGCGCGCGATTCCGTGCACTGGTACGAACTGAGCGCGCACGGCTTCGCCTTGCATGCGACACCGCTGGATCTCTCGCAACCGCTGCGTGAATTGCGCGAGCAGAGTCATGCGGCCTGGATCTTCACTTCGGCCACCTTGTCGATTGCCGGGCGCTTCGATCATTTCGCGCGCCAGCTCGGCCTGCACGATCCGCGCTCGGTATGCCTCGACAGTCCGTTCGACTATGCCCGGCAGGCACTGGCCTACTTGCCGAAAGGTCTCCCCGAGCCGAGCGCGCGCGACTACACCGATAAGATGATCGAGGCCGTGCTGCCGGTGCTCGAGGCATCAGCCGGCCGCGCCTTCCTCTTGTTCACTTCGCATCGTGCGCTGCGCCTCGCCGCCGAATTGCTCGAAGGTCGCGTGCCGTATCCCTTGTTCGTGCAAGGGTCCGCGCCGCGCCACCAGTTGCTCAGCGGATTCCGCGAATCCGGCAATGGCGTGCTGCTCGGTGCGGCAAGTTTCTGGGAGGGCGTCGATGTCGCCGGCGAAGCACTCAGTGTCGTCGTCATCGACAAGTTGCCATTCGCCGCGCCGGATGATCCGGTGCTGGTCGCGCGCCTGGAGGTGCTGCGCGAATCCGGTCTCAATCCCTTCGTCGAATGGCAGATCCCGAATGCCGTGATCGCCCTCAAGCAAGGTGCCGGCCGCCTCATCCGCGACATCAACGATCGCGGCGTGCTGGTCCTCTGCGACCCGCGCCTGACGAGCAAGGGCTATGGCCGCATCTTCCTTGCCAGTCTGCCGCCCATGCCACGATCAGCAGATGTCGAAGACGTCCGTGCCTTCTTTCGCGGCATTCCTTGAATGCGCCTTGCGCGGAACGGGCATCCGCCTTGCGCATGAACAAGGACGCGTCATCTGGCGGAACGATCCGGTTTCGATGCGGACAGTACGCAAACGGATGGTTCTGAAAACGGATTCCCGAAGCGTCGCCCCGGCAGCCTCGGTTTGATCGGGGTGAAATGCGATGCTATAACGCGGAGTCCACGCACCCACGATCGAATCCAATCTGAATGGCGTGACGAAGCGGGCTTCCCCACCTTTCAAGCAACCAATTCCTGGAGTTTGGCAATGGCGACATCAATTCGAGTGACGACCCTGGCGGTCGTGATCGGCGCATGCCTTGGCGGCAGTGTCTGGACAAGCAATGCGGTCGCTGCCGGAGTCGGCGAACAGACGGCCCCGGCGGTCAATACCTATCTGATCCGGTTCGCGGAGCCAGGTGCGCTGCACTATCAGGGTGGCATCGCGAACCTGCGTGCAACGGCACCGGATCCGACGGCGCGTTCACGCAAGTTCGATGCGAAGAGCGTCGATTCGACGAACTATCGCAACTTCCTGCGCCAGCGTCAGAAGGACCAGGTCGAGATGATGGCCTCGTTGATCGGGCATCCGCTGGAAGTGACCCACAGCTATGAAATCACCGAAAGCGGCATTGCCGCGAAGCTGACTGCCGCCGAAGCGGCTGCGATCGCCAAAGCACCCGGTGTGGTGTCAGTCACGCAGGAAGAGATCTATCACCTCGACACCTATCGTGGCCCGACGTTCATTGGTTCCGATACCGTGTGGAACCTCGCCGTTCCTGGCGGTGCCAGGAATCGCGGCAAGGGGGTCGTGGTTGGTGTGCTCGACAGCGGTGTTGCTGCGGCGCATCCCTCGTTTGCCGATGACGCCGCTTGCGGCTTTGGCGCCAGCGCGCACAAATTGCTGAGTGCAGCCGACTGCTCCACGTCGACTGCCGGCGTCTGCAACGGCCCCACTCCGGAGGCGGATGGCTCCGGTCATGGCGTCCATACGGCCAGCACCGCAGCCGGAAACGTGGTGACCAACGCGGCGGTGCCCTCACCGAACCTGGTCGGACCGTTCACGCAGATGTCCGGCGTTGCCCCGTGCGCCTCGCTGCGCACCTACAAGGTTTGTCCTGGATCTTCCTGCCCGGGCGCCGCGATCACGGCCGGCATCCAGAATGCGATCATCGACGGGGTCGATGTCATCAACTTCTCGATTTCTGGTGGTACCAGCCCCTGGAGTGACAACGATCGCTCGTTTCTTGATGCGGTCAATGCCGACATCGTCGTTGCTGCCTCGGCGGGCAACACGAGCGCCTCGGTTACCAATCCGGTTGGCCAGGTCAACCATCGTGGTCCGTGGATGATGACCGTTGCCGCGTCCACCCAGGACGTCAACATGGGTCCGGGCATCTCCGCCACCGGTCCGGGTACGCCGCCGGCCAATACGCAGAACCTGCTGGCGGCGCTCGGCAGCAACATTTCCGCTCCGGTGCCCTTTAACGATCTGCCGATTCGGGTTTCCTCGACCAACCTGATCGGCTGCACGGCAGGAGGCGCGTTCCCGGCAAACTTCTTCAGCGGTGCGGTGGCCCTGATTCAGCGTGGCACCTGTGCGTTCACGGAAAAGGTCGCCAATGCGGTGACGGCGGGCGCCCAGCAGGTAGTGATCTACAACAACACCTTCGGCACCATCAACATGAACACGGATGGCGCAACGGTCCCGACCTACAGCATCACCCAGGCTGCGGGCACCGCGATGAACAACTTCATCACGGCCAATGGCGCGACCCCGACCACGGCCACTCTGGCGGCTCGCATCACCGGTCCGGTTCAAGGCGATGTCCTCGCCGACTTCAGTTTCCGCGGACCTACCCCGGCCAATCTGGCTGACTTGACCAAGCCGGACATCACCGGACCGGGCGTGAACATCTACGCGGCCGGTCGCGTCGCGGACGGCAACTACTTCACCACCAGTGGCACGTCGATGTCGAGCCCGCATCTGGCCGGCGCAGCCGCGCTGGTGCGCGCCATCAACCCGACCTGGACCCCGCCCGAGGTCAAGTCGGCGATCATGCTGACCGCCAAGAAGACCGGAACCAAGGAAGATGAAACCACGTCGTGGAACATCGACGATGTCGGCAGCGGTCGCGTCGATCTGAGCGCCGCACCCTTTGCCGGGTTCGTGATGGACGAAACCTACGCCAATTTCCTCGCGGCAAACCCGACCGGCGGCTCGATCAACATCAAGACGCTCAACCTGCCGTCGGTGCGCAACGTCGCGCTTTCCGCAGGCGTGCCGACCTACCAGTGGACGCGCGTGTTGCGCAACAGCTCATCGGTCGCCACGACATGGAACGTCAGCGTGGACCAGCCGCCCGGGGTGACCGTAACGGTCAACCCGACTTCGTTCTCCTTCACCGGTGCGGGTGTGCCGTCGGCCGAGCAGATTTTCACCGGCAACTTCGAGACGGCGCCCGCCCCGGTCGCGCCCGAAACGCAAACGATCACGATCACCGCAACCACGACTGCAGCGACCACCGGCATTGCGTTCGGCACGGTCAATTTCACCGAAGCCAGCACCCTTGCGCCGCCCGCCCACATCACGGTTGCGGTCAAGCGCAATTGAGAAAAGGCAACGGTCAAGCTGCAACGACACGAAGCCCGGGCATGCCCGGGCTTCTTCGTTGTGGCGATTCCGCCTCGCGAACATGAGCGCTCCGTAAACGCAAACCTCAGCAATCCGATCCAGTCGCGGTCGGTTAATGCGTCGCCGGTGAAGATCGGTTCACTTGCACACCAATACCGGAGTTCAACTCATGGCAAACGACATCCTGAAGACATTGAAAGACGAACACGACAGTCTGAAAAAGCTTTTTGAAGAATTGAACAAGACCACGGAGCGCGCCGAGAAGACCCGGCCGGAACTGCTGCAGAAGATCAAGGCTGCGCTGCTGCCGCATGCGCTCTGGGAAGAAAAGGTTTTCTATCCCGAGTTCAGGAAGCGCGCCGATCGGGATGGATTGCAGGCGCACGCGGAGGCGATCCAGGAACACCGAGCCGTGGAACTGCGCGTGTTGCCGGATCTGGAAGCCGCCGAGGTGACCAGCACGGAGTTTGCGGGTCGTGCCAAGGTTCTCGGTGAATTCGTCGATCATCACGCCAAGGAAGAGGAAAAGACCATGTTCTCGATGTCGCGCAAACTCTTCTCCAGCGAGGAACGCGCGGATCTGGATGCCCGCTATGCCGAGTGGAAGGCGTCGCCGCAGTTGGCGCAAGCCCTGGCGCAGGCATCCGAAAAGGTCTCTGCAGCATTGCGCGCGAATCCACCGCCGGCGTAGGCGTGCCACGCGGTTGCGACCGCGAGGCCTATGCACGGAAAGCATGGCATCACGTCCAGGCGCAATCAGAAGCCATGCGAGGTCCTCCACGGCCGGGGGATTGATCCCCCGGCCGTGGGCACGATCGTTTTGCCTACTTTGCGCCGATGGCCCGGTTGATCCGTGCCTGATCGGTAAAGCGATCCAGGCCGGAAAACGCCGCATTCACATCGGGCTGCGTCATCAACTCCTGCATGGCAACGCGACCGAGCACTTCAAATGCCTGGGAAAGTGATGCGGGACCGTGTTCGGAAACCATTGCCTTGACTTCCGACGCGCAGTCTTCGGCGAGAAGGCGAGTCACCAGCTTGCCGACCCGCCGATTGCTTTCCTCGTCATTGGCGGGCGTGCTGGACGCAAGCCCGCTGATCTCCGGGTGCTTGGACATCGCGAGAAATATCCACTTGACGAGTTCCTTGCGATCCCGGCCATTCGTGCTGTCAGTGAGGCAGGTGCTCGCCGACTCGATTGATGACACGGCTACCGCCGAATCGGAGAGCAGCAAGGCGAGAAGGATAAAAGCGATACTCGAGGGTCGAAGCATGGTGTGGCCTGAAAAAATCGGGAAGTCCATGGTACCCCGCCAGCATTCCTTGCCGATATCGGTCAGCCGTTGCTGTGGTCAGCCAGCAGAGCCGTCGATATGGAATGTCGATTCCGGGTGCCTTGCGGCACTCGACGTCCGCAAGCCGGTTTCGGCCGTTGCCGATGATGTTCAATGCGCTGACGCGTGCAGACAGACTGCAGAGGGATCAATCGCCGCTGTGTCCGCTGGTAGTGGCATGCCGATCACCCATCTTCAGCGGTGAACAATCGTCACGAACCGCGTTCGTGGGCTATGTCTATTGAAGGGCGTGATAAGTATTGGCGTGGTGTTGTCGTCAACCCGGCAGTACGATGACGACGTGCATACTTCAACAGGCAGGAGCACTCCCATGGCAGGTTGGTTCGAACTCGGCAAGAGCAGCGACGGGCAGTTTCGTTTTGTCCTGAAAGCGGGGAACAGTGAAACGATATTGACCAGTGAGTTGTACAAGACAAGGGCGGGAGCCGAGGGCGGCATCCACTCGGTGCAGGCAAATTGTGCGAACGACGGCAACTACGAGCGCAAGACGGCCAAAGGCGACAAGCTGCATTTCAACCTGAAGGCAGCCAATCACCAGGTGATCGGAACCAGCCAGATGTATGCCTCGGAAGCGGCTCGCGAGACCGGCATCAGCAGCGTGAAGACGAATGGCGCGAGCACGACGATCAAGGATCTGACCGCCTGAGCCAAATCCATCTGCGCATGGCGGTCGGGGGCTGAATCTGACCGGCCGCCTGCGAGCTGGCGCTCAAGCGATTTCGCGATAGACCGCGACGGTTTCGTCCACGCAGCGCGACCAGGGAAAGCTGGCGGCGTGGGCAAGCCCATCCGCCGCGCTGCGCAAGCGCCAGCTGTCATCGTCGAGGAGATGCTCGAGTCCTGCGCGCACGGCATCCTCATCGAGCGGATCAACGCACTGGGCAATGCCGGCGCAAACCTCGGGCAATGACGAGACGTTCGAGGTCAGCACCGGAATGCCGCTGGCCATGGCTTCCAGCACCGGCAAACCGAATCCCTCGTACAACGAGGGAAAGGCAAAGCCTCGCGCGCCGGCATAGATCAAGGGCAGATCGGCTTCGCTGACATAGCCGAGACGGCGACTTGAGCCACACGCTTCCAGCGGAGCCAGCACGCGTTCGAGTTCGCTATTGAGCCATCCACGTGCGCCGACGATGACCAGCGGATAACGATCGCGCAGGCGCGCCGGCAGGGCGGCGTAGGCATTGGCCAGGCGGATCAGGTTCTTGCGCGGCTCCTGGGTGGCAACGACCAGCAGATAGCCGCCGGCGACGAGGCCATGGCGGGACATTGCATCGGCCAGGGACTCCGCTCGGCGTGGGTGATAAACCGGATCGACACCGAGCGCGACCACGCGCAGCTTGTCGCGGGCAACGCCGAGTTTGGCGTGGATCTCATCGGCGATGAACTGCGAATCGGCGAGTACGCGGTCGGCGCGCGCAAGCGTGCGCGGCAGGTGACGTTCGAGGAAGCGCACGCGCTCGGGCGGATGGGTTTCCGGAAAATTGAACGCGGACAGATCGTGCACGGTGGTCACGCAAGGCCCGTCGAACGGCATCAGGATGTAGTTCGGCGTGTGCAACAAATAACCCTGGAGCTTTCGCGTATGCGCGCGAAAGAGCACGTTGCGCAAGCCGGAATACATTTCCAGCGCGCGCGTCTTGAACGGCAGGTTGTTGCGCAGGCTGGCGAACATGCGGTTCGAGGACAGCGCATCGGCCGGATCCTCGACCCAGCGGATTGCCGAATACAGGCGCAGTTGCTCGATATCCGGATGCGTGGCGAGGCCTTGCGCGAGTTCCAGTGCGTAGCGACCGATGCCGGTCAGTGGTGCACTGATCGCATCGACATTGAAGATGACGCGCATCAGCCCGGGCGACCGTTGCGTTCGCGCTGCAGATCCGCCTCGACCATGCGCCGGGTGAGTTCGTGCAGGCCGATCCCTGGATCGAAGCCGAGCTGCTTGCGCGCCTTGCCGGCATTGCCGACCAGCAAGGGCGCATCGATCGGACGCAACAGTTGCGCATCGATGCGCACGCGCACCTTGCCGCTTTTCACCTCGCGGCCGATTTCGGCGGCGGCGCGGCCTTGCCATTCGATCGGCATGTCGACCGCTGCAAACGCGGCACTGGCGAATTCACGCACGCTGGCAGCGTGGCCGGTCGCCAGCACGTAATCGTCGCCGGACTCGCGATCCGCCATGTTCGCCAGCGCCGCCATGTACTCGGGGGCATAGCCGAAATCGCGGCGCGCGTCGAGATTGCCGAGGGCGAGTTCCTGCTGCTTCCCGAGCAGGATGCGGGCAACGCCGAGACTGATCTTGCGCGTGACAAATGCCTCGTCGCGCAATTCCGATTCGTGGTTGAAGAGGATCGCGCTGCTTGCCGCCAGGCCAAAACTGGCCCGCCAACTGCCCATTGCCGAATGCGCCAGCAACTTGGAAAGACCGTACGGCGATGCTGCGCGCAACGGCGTTTCCTCATCCTGTGGCGCCACCTCCGGACTGCCGAAAATCTCTGCGCTTGATGCGAGTACGAAATGTGCATCGGGTGTCTGCCGGCGCATGGCTTCGAGCAGGTTCAGGGTGGCGATGCCGTTGGCCTGCACGCTGCCCAGGGGATCGCGAAACGAATCGGCAACGCGTGATTGTCCGGCCAGATGGAAGATCGCCTGCGGCTCGACATCACCGAGCAGACTGCGGCAGGCGACGAGATTGCCGGCATCGAGCGCATGCAGGTGCAGGTTTGGATGCTGGGCAAAGCCGAGTTCCTGCAGGCGCCAGTTTCCCGCCGGACTGGTCGGGCGATGCGTGCCGAAGACTTCGATGCCCTCGCCAAGCAGATGTGCCGCAAGCCAGGCACCGTCCTGACCGTTGATGCCGGTGATCAATGCACGGGTATAACGTCGGCTCATGCCGGAATCCCGCAAAAGCCGGGCGATGCATCGGCATCGATGTGCCCGCCGCATTGCAGCGCAACCCCGAGCCGAATCGCCTCGCGGGCGAGCAAGCTGCTGACCGGATCGTTGGGCATCTGCGCGAGTACGACGCGGTCGATCGCATGGCGTTGCAACCACGTCGAAGCGGTGCGCGCGTCGAGCTGTTCGCTGGTTTCAAGCGGCGGGTCGCCACGGCGACCAAGGGCGAACCCGCGAATGGATGGTGTCAGCATCAGCGTATCGTACCCGCTTGGCGCAAGGATCCCGTCAGCCACCGCAAGGCACAGCGCACGCGGGCGCGGATGCCGGCTCGCCGCTTCGGCATGGATACGGCGCACGCGCCAATCGAGCACGCGGCGTTCGAATGAAAACAGTTGGGCGCCGACATCCGCCTCATAACGCGGCCAGCGCTCGCGCAGCACTTGCATGCCGGTGCGCCCCAGCGCTTCACGCCGCTCATGGCCGAAGCTGCGGCTGCGTGCATGGCGGACGAGGACATTGCCGGCGATCAGGTGCCGATAACCGGCCGCGCAGGCGCGCTGGCAGAAATCATTTTCCTCGCCGTAGCCTTGCGGAAACGCGGCGACATCGAAGGCACCGATCGCGGCGATCACCTCACGACGGATCAGCATGCAAAAGCCGTTGCCGGTGGGCAGTTGCGGATAGGCGAGTCCGGCGTCCTGCCACAGGGCAAGCGCGGTTTCGGCAAATGTCCAGGCGGCAGGCAAGGGATTTTCCCGTTCCAGTTCGGGTACGGAAAATGCCCCGGCGTTGTCGGAGACCGCCGTCACCGTGGCAATGTCGTCGGCCGCATGCAGGGCACGGCGCAATCCGGTCAGCCAGGATGCGGCGACCTCCGCATCGGCGTTGAGCAGGACGACATCCGCCTCCCCGGCAAGGGCGATGCCGCGATTGACCGTGGCGGTGAAGCCGAGGTTTTGCGCATTGGCAAGAATGTCGACACCGGCAATGCCGCGATAGCGATCCAGCAGGGGGGCGATCCGCGCATCCGTGCTCGCGTCGTCGATCACGATCAATCGACTCGGCCCCGTGGTGTGCGCGAGTACCGAATCGAGGCAGCGCTCGACATCGTCTGGTGCGTTGTAGACGGGCACGACGATGGCAACTTCACGCTGCATCGGCATGGCATCGGGCGGCACGAGTCGTTCGCCGGTGCCGAGGCTGCGCAGTGGCTGAGGGCTTGCCACGACCGCATGCAGGCCGGGTCGGCCGAGTTCGATGCCGAATGCGGCATGCCCGGCATCCCCCGTCGCGATTCCGAGCGCAAGACACGCGTTGCCCGACGGCGAGAACGCCAGTTCGAGCTTGGCCGATCCGTCCTCGCCGGCAACCAGATCTATGAAGCGCGAGCCGTCGATCACGACACCGAGCGTCGCCGCAGGCAGCGCATGCAGGGTCAGGCAGCGCCCATCCCAGACCGGCGGCAGCAACGACGAAGACGTAAGTGAACTCATGGCAATGAAGGCGGGCGGCGATTCGACGCGCGATTACGCACTCCGACGCACGGATATGCAAGGTCTTGCCCGATCCGCTTCGACGCCGATCAGCCGAGGCAGATGCGATCGCGCCCGCTCTGCTTGGCCTGGTAGAGCGCGTCATCGGCACGCTTGCGCATGGCCAATTCGGTTTCCGGATCGCCCTTCCATTGCACGATTCCGGCGCTGAAGCTGATCTGCAAGCCGGCCACGCCAGCCCAGTTGCGCTGATCGTGGAAACGCTGGCGCAGGCGTTCGCAGGTCATCTGCGCCTGCTCCAGCGTGGTGTCGTGGAAGAGCAAGGCAAATTCCTCGCCACCGACGCGGGCGGGGACATCGGAAACGCGGCTGGCGCCACTGAGCAGGCGACCGACTTCGCGCAGCACGGCATCGCCGATGCCGTGCGAGTGGCGGTCGTTGACCTCCTTGAAATGATCGATGTCGAGCATGGCCAGGGTGAGCGGTCGGTTGCCATGGCGTGCCCAATCGATGGCCCGGTCGAGGGCGTGATCGAAGGCGCGCCGGTTGGGCAGGCCGGTCAGCACGTCTTCGCGCGCCTGTTTCTCGAAAGCTTCGGATTGCTCGCGCAATTGTTCGAGGAGGGTGGATTTTTCCTCGTCGGCACGCAGCAGGCGTTCGGTCTGGCGCTTGAGATCCTCGGTGCGCTCATCGACCAGTTGGCTGAGGCGAAGATTGCTGCTGCGGTAGCGGCGGACCAGGACCCGATACATGCCAAGCAGGAATGACAGGGCGAGCAGGGCGGCGCCGAGGCGTACGTCCAGGCGCTGCCACCAGAAGGGTTTGACATGGAATTCCCAGAGTGCCTCGCTGCTGCCCCAGGGGCCGCCCGGATGCGCCGCGCTGACGTGCAAGGCGTAGTCGCCCGGCGGCAGGCCGACATATTCGACATTTCGCTGATGGCCGCGTTCGACCCAGCCCTGGTCGAGTCCGTCCAGTCGTGTGCGGTAGTTGATGCGTTCGGGCAGCACGAAGCTGAGACCGACAAAGCCCACGGTCAGGCGTTTGCCGCCCGGCAGCGAGACCTTCCTGCTGGCCGCGCCGAGTGGCAGCGGCTGGCCGTCGACGCGCAGGCTTTCGATGACAGTCGGAGGTGGCATGCGCTGGCTGAGCAGGGCGATGCGGGCCGGATCAAGCGTGCTCAAGCCGCTGGCCGTGGCCACCCACAGCGTGCCGTCGCGGCGCAGCCAGGCGGCGGGGCCGGAACTGCCGTTGGCCTGCGCGCTGATCATTCCATCCATTTCGTTGTAGCGCTCGACTTCGATGCGCGCCGCGCGCCCGTCGGCAACGGCATCGAGGGCCGCATGGGTGGTGCGCATGACGCCGCGATTGCTCGTGATCCAGACGTTTCCGGCCTGATCCGGAACCATCTCGAAGGTTGCGTCGACAGGCAGGCCCTGTTCGAGTCCGACGCGCGCCAGCTGGCCGGCGCGATAGCGATACAGGCCGCGATCGGAAACGATCCACATGTCGCTGCCGAGCCGACTGAAGCCGAAGACCGAGCGTCCGCCGCCAAGGGCATCGATGTCGATGCGCTCGATGCGCGTGCCACGCAGGACGCGGGCACCTTCGATCGTGCCGATCCAGAGTTCTCCGGGCTGGCTGTCCAGCGCCGTGGTCAGGCCGGTGGGCGCGTTTTCGCCCTCGAGCATGCGCGCGCGATTGCCGCCCAGCCTGGCCACGCCGCGCTGCGTTGCCAGCCAGACGACGTCATCGGTATCCACGGCAATGCCGCGCAAGTTGCCGGGCGGCAGTCCGTCTTCGACGCCATAACGGCGAATGGCACCGTTGCTGCCGATGCGGTAGAGGCCGTCGACGTAGGTGCCGATCCAGAGATTGCCGCGATGGTCTTCGGCGAGACTCAAGGCCGAGGGCGGATTGCCACTCGCTGTCGGCAGATGGACCGCATGCAGGCTGCCGTCCGCATCCATGCGATCGAGGCCGCCGGCCGAAGCGATCCACAGGCGTCCGCGCTGATCTTCCATGACCGCACGGATGTAGTTGCCGCTCAAGCCATTGCTGACGGTGAAATTGCTGAACAGCGTTTGCCGAAGGCGGAACAGGCCGCCGTTGGCGCCGACCCAGATGCTGCCTTCGGCGTCCTCGAAAAGCTCGGTGATGCGGCCGCCCGGCAGATCGAGATTGTCGGCCATGCGTTCCACCCCATAGCGCTCGGTGATGCGGAACAAGCCGAGGTTTTCCGTGCCGAGCCAGAATTGTCCGTTGCGATCCTCGAGTACCGCGGTCAAGCGACCCTTGTCCGGCACCCGGTACCTGAACACCGGTCGGCCATCCTGCATGAGGTAGAGGCTGTCCTCGGCGGCAATCCAGAGTCGCCCGTCGCGGGCCAGGTAAGGCCAGGCGAGGCCGTCCGCAGGCAGTCCGAAATCCGCGCCGACGCGTCGCGTCACGCCGTCGCCATCGATGTCCCGGTAGAGCAGGCCGCCGAAGCTGCCGATCCACAGGCGATTCTGCTGGTCGAGCGCCATGCGTGCATTGGCCTGTCGCAACGGTGAATCAGCAGGCGGAGGGTCGTAGTGGAACACGCCGTCGGCATCGAGGCTGGCGAGACCCCGGCTTTCGTAGAGCAACCACAAGCGGCCGCTGCGATCCATGGTCATTGCCTGGATCAGGATCTTCGGCAGATCCGCCGGACGTGGCCAGAATCGCAATTGGCCATCGGCTTCGCGACGCCCGACATTGCCGCGCGAATCGCTGATCCACAACGCGCCCTGAGCATCCAGATAGACCGCGCCAATGCCGTTGTCGAGCAGGCCGGGCTTGCTGGCGCGATCGAGCACGGCAAACTCGAGGCCGTTGTAACTGACCAGCCCTTCCCAGGTGCCAAACCACAGGTGACCTTCCGGAGTCTGCGCGAGGCCACGGATCGAGTTGTGCGGCAGGCCCTGCACGGAGGTCCAGCGGTCGACGGCGTAGTCGCGCAAGGCGGGCGGCGTTGGCGGCTCGACCGCAAGCACGCTTCCAGCCAGCAGCAGGATCGCGGCGAGGATCAGCCGGGGTAGCTGCAGGCGTGGATGTTTCGCCGGTTTCGTGCCGCGCCAGCGGATTTTCTTGTCAAACGCCGGCATGCCTTTTTCCGGATCTGCGTGATGGTTGAGGGTTGCCTGCGACGCACCCGGATTCCTGCCGCCAGGCGACGGCAGGTCGGATCGCGAAGCTCGTGGCGCTGCGGAGCCGAACCGATCGACCCGTTCCTGATGGGGGTGCATCCCGGGGAGCCGAGTTCCGGGGTCTGCGTCATGCAGGCAGCGGGCAATTGACAATGCAAGTTTCATGCCTGCATATGCGAGCGGCCCGCGCAAGGGTTGGCCTGGTGCGTGCGCCAAGGGCAGCAAATCGGTCGCGCGTTTGTCACAATGCGCGTTGCCGT
>Ga0209170_1000241_pt1 | contig 25624 bp, 19 predicted proteins | sample KloWWTKNB14_bulk_FD_187178 | JGI IMG/M metagenome (GOLD analysis project Ga0209170, IMG submission 187178) | Active sludge microbial communities from Klosterneuburg, Austria, studying microevolution and ecology of nitrifiers - Klosterneuburg... | ecosystem: Engineered > WWTP > Aerobic digester >...
GCAAGCCTTGCCGGGCGCCCGGCAACCAGGCAGTCGCGGGCGAGGTTATCGATCAGCGCCAGGAATGCGCGCAAGGCATTCTTCGCGCGCCCGGCCAGGGTGCTGTCGGTCAATTCGGCGAGCACGGCCTCCCACATCGAGGTGTCCTCGCGACGCGCACGCGCGCGCAACAGGTCGATCGTGCGATCACCGATGCCTCGCGGTGGCGTGTTGACCACGCGCTCGAATGCAGCGTCATCGTGGCGATTGGCGATCAGGCGCAGATAGGCCAGCGCATCCTTGATCTCGGCGCGATCGAAGAAACGCTGCCCGCCATAGACCCGATAGGCAATCCGGTGTTGCACCAGCTGTTCCTCGAAATTGCGCGATTGCGCATTCGAGCGATAGAGGATCGCGACATCGCCGGCAGGGTGTGCGCGGGTGTACTCGCGGATGCGCTCGATGACAAAGCGCGCTTCGTCCTGCTCGTTGTAGGCGGCATAGACCTCGATCGGAGCGCCGCTGCCATCGGCGGTCCACAACTGCTTGCCAAGACGGCTCGGGTTATGCGCGATGACCGCGTTCGCCGCGCCGAGGATGTTCGCGGTCGAACGGTAGTTCTGTTCCAGGCGGATCGTTTTCGCAGTCGGGAAATCACGCAGGAAATGCTGCACGTTCTCGACGCGTGCGCCGCGCCAGCCGTAGATGGCCTGGTCATCGTCACCGACCACGAAGACCTGGCCGCTGTCGCCAGCCGCCGCTCCTGTGCATCCCGAACCTGCGTTTGCACCGCCATGTCCGGCGAGCACGCGTATCCATGCGTACTGGAGGGTGTTGGTATCCTGGAATTCGTCGATCAGCAGATGCCGGTAACGCTCGCGATAGTGGGCGAGCAAGGCCTCGTCATGCAGCCACAGTTCGTGCGCGCGCAACAGCAGTTCGGCGAAATCGACCAGGCCGGCGCGCTGGCAGGCGCGTTCGTAGGCGACATAGATATCGAGCAGGGTGCTGGCCAGCGGATTGCCGGCGGCGTCGATCGCTTGCGGGCGTTTGCCCTCATCCTTGGCCGAGTTGATGAACCAGGTGGCCTGGCGCGGCGGGAAACGCGCCTCGTCGATGCCCAGCCCCTGGATGGTGCGCTTGACCAGTCGTTGCTGATCGTCGGAATCGAGAATCTGGAAGGTTTCCGGCAGCCGCGCCTCGCGCCAGTGGCGGCGCAGAAGGCGATGCGCAATGCCGTGGAAGGTGCCGATGCTCAAGCCGCGCGTGCCCTCGCCGACGAGGTTCTGCGTGCGCGCACGCATCTCGCCGGCGGCCTTGTTGGTAAAAGTGACGGCGAGGATCGACCAAGGCGAAACCCGTTCGACTTCGAGCAGCCAGGCAATGCGATGGGTCAGGACACGCGTCTTGCCCGATCCGGCACCGGCCAGCACGAGATAATGTCCGCGGGGTGCGCTGACGGCTTCGCGTTGCGCCGGATTGAGATCATCCAGCAGGTGGGAAACATCCATCGCGCCAGATTACCTGATGGCGCGGCGCTGGCAAGCAAGGCGCGATCGCATGCAGACTGCGAACGCTCCTTGCGCCATGTTGCGGATCAGCCCTTGCGCATGGCACCGGCGGCAACCAGGCCGAGACCGACCAGGGCACCGAGGCCGCCGAGCCACTGCGGCACGCTCTTTTCCTGCTGCACGCTGGCGGACAATTCGCCAATCTTCAGCACTTGCTTGTCCTTGGTGAAGTTGAGATTGCCGGTGAATGCCGCCGCACCGACGGCAATCAACAGGATTCCCGCAATGATCAGACCCATGCGCATGTGTTTTCCCCTTGCCAGATGAACGAGCGCCGAGCTTGGCAAGGTCAACCTGCATGCAAACCAAACCGTTCACGCAGGCGCCGGATTGCGTTCAGGTTAGCGCGACAGCTTAAGGCAACGCTGACCAAGTAGCGCAATCGTCACGACACCTGTCTGCGTGCAGATCGCGGCACGCTGACGCAGATGGACTGGCCGTCCTTCAAGGCAGCGCAACAAAGATCCGCGCGCAGACAGGTGTCGCCGAACTCATTGATTCATATCTGAAACGGTGGTGCTCGGAAGGTCCGCCACGCGCACCGTGCGGCTCGCCAAGGCCACCAGCCTTCGCTTCGCCACGCAGCACGCATGGCGAACCTTCCGAACGCCATGACGGTTGTACTACTTGATCAGCGTTGCCTTAAAGCTCGAAGCGATAGCTGAACTTCACCAGCAGCTGTTCATCGTCGCGCAGGGAAAAACTGTCGCGCAGGAGGCTTCCGGTGCTGTCGGAAAATGCATCCTGCCGAAAACCACCGCGGCCGTAGACGACGTACAGGTAGGACAGCGGCGCAACCTCGTAGCGGTAGCGAACCTGGAAGCCGAGGTTGCGTACATTGAAATCATCGACCGGCTCGTCGCTGTCGATGGCGTTGCCGCCGGCTCCGACTCGATACGCCTGCTGCAAGTCGGCATCGAGGGCAATCGCCTGCAGCTTCACGCGCAGTTCCTGGCGGCTGTCGATGGTCCAGTCCAGGCCGGCGTTGAGATCGAATTCGCGACGACCGAAGCTGCCGATCAGGTTGTCGCGTTGCCAGACCAGCCAATCCGGCGAGCGATCGCTGAAGAAGCCGGCGTGGACGTTGAAGGCATCGCTGATGAAGTAGGTCGCGTCGTATCTGACGCTGTAGCCGAGGTTGAACCCGCCGGACAATCCGCCGCTGTAGGACTCCAGTTCAATGTTGTGCGCCCAGTCACCCTTGCGCGGGCGCTGGTACTGGTAGTACGCGTTGAAGTTCGCGGGCTTCTTCAACGAACCGTTGCCGCGCGTCAGCAGGTCGTTGACGCCCGCGCTGTTGAGGTTGATCTGCGCAAACTCGTATCCGCCATTGCGCAGGCGGCCCTCGCGACTCAGGCGGAACTGGTCGTTGAGTTTCTCGCCATGGTCGTTGTAGTTCGTGCTGATCCGGCCGCGCCAGTCCTTCGATGCATGGCGCGACGAATCGGGCAGGTCACTGAATCGACGGCGCACTTCCCAATGCAGGTAATTGGTGCTGTTGCGCGACAGGTAGCCGGCGTCATTGATGTCCAGGTCGTTGCCGAAATGCATCGCGATCCATTGCTGACGCCAGCCGTGATCCATTTCATAGTCGGCCCAGACGGTGGCACCGAGATCGCTTTCGATATCGCCGGACTCATCGATGCGGCTGCCGAATACGCGTGTCTGCACATTCCAGCGTGGCGTCGGCCGCCAGTTGTGATCGACACCGAATACGGTGGCCTCGCGGTCCAGCCACGGTCGTTCGACATTGGTCAGCATCATGCCGAGGTTCTGCGTGTCGTAATCATGCACGAGACGAAGCGCGCTGAAGCTGCGCCCGACCTCGTCCGCCTCGTCGGCAACGAACACGCCGTACTTGGTAGCGCCGAAGCTGCCGTTGACCTTGCCTGCCGCGGTGATGTCGCCGGCACCGCTGCCATCGTCCGCCGGCCCGCCGATGCGGCGCGTGTAGAGCAACTGGCTGGAATCGGAAGGGGTCGTGTATTCGAACAAGCCCTGGTTTTCGGTGAAGAACGGGCGCTTGTCGCTGATGAAGGTTTCGGTGGCGTCGAAATTCACCACCAGATCGTCGCTCTCGACCTGGCCGAAGCCCGGATTGATCGTCGCCGTCATCTGGAACTGACCGTTCGGCTTCCAGAAGATGTCGGCGCCGCCATCGAAGGTGCTGCCGCCATGCACGTTGTCGTACAGGCCGGAAACATACGGCGTGACCGCAAACAGCGACTGGCTGTAGGCGGCGACTTCCAGAGGCGCGAAGTCGGACAGGAAACGCGGGCGCTCGAAGCTCGCGACCGGCCAGGCGGTGCGTTCGCCGGTCGAACCGATGACGCGATCCAGGTTGACCTTGAAGGTGCGCTTGCCGCCGACCGCCTTGCCCATCGGCGCGATGTACCAGGGGATCAGCATCTCGACCGACCAGCCTTCGGCATCCTCGCTGACCGCATGCCGCCAGTTGCCATCCCAATCGGTGTTGTACTTGTTTTCGTTGGTGATGACCGCATCGGCAATTCCATTCGTCGAGGACACCGTGAAGTTGTAACCGGTGCGTGCGCCCCCTTCGAAATCGATATTGAGGTTGACGCGATCGACCTGCGCATCGAAATCGCGCTGCACGCGCTGGCGCGTGCGCGGCACGTCTGCCGGCTGCGTGTTGTGGAAGCCGATCGCGAGGCCTTCCGGAGTGGCGAGGATCCAGGCTTCGGTCGGCAACGAGCCGGGCTCGCCGCTCAGCGGCTGTACCTTGCGGAAGTCGGTCACATGGCGGGCGTCCTGCCACTCGACCGGGTCGATGCGCCCATCGATCTCCACCGCTTGCGCCGCGACTGTCATGCCCGCCAAAACAAGACCCCAACAACACGCTGCTCGCATTCAACTCCCCGCCATGGCCATCGCTCTGGCCGAGCATGATGAAGCGATGGCATCGAACTGCCACTGGCATTGGTCATGGCAACCTTTCCCCGCCGATGTGCACCCGGCCCCGGATCTGCCTTGGCCGCGCAGACTGCATGCGGGATCGCGCCGCTTGATTCCCCGTGCATGGCCGCGCACGTTGCGTTCTCCCGTTGCCCCCGCTGCTCGACGGCGCGGGTGTGTGACGGCGGCCAGACGCTGCCCGCCTGGTATCACGCGCGACGCGCGGAACCGCCCGTCGAAAAGCACCCCATGTGCGACAGCGCTCTCGGCCATGCGTGGCAGATGCGCCGGACTCCCTTACAATGCGTTCGTTTTGCCATCTTCCGGAGTGCCCCATGTCAGCGATCAAGCATCACCGCATCCTCTTGAAGCTGTCCGGTGAGGCGCTGATGGGGGAGTCCGACTACGGCATCGACCCGAAGGTGATTGGCCGCCTGGCGCGCGAGATCCTCGAAGTGCGCAACGCCGGGGTGCAAGTTGGCGTGGTCATCGGCGGCGGCAACATTTTCCGCGGAGCCGGCCTGGCAGCTTCGGGCATGGACCGGGTCACCGGCGATCACATGGGCATGCTGGCGACCGTGATCAACGCCCTGGCCATGCAGGATGCCATCGAGCGCGCCGGCGGTTCGGCGCGGACCATGAGCGCGATCAAGATCAACGAGGTCTGCGAGGACTTCATCCGCCGCCGGGCAATCCGCCATCTGGAAAAAGATCGCGTGGTGCTGTTTGCGGCCGGCACCGGCAACCCGTTTTTCACCACCGACTCGGCCGCAGCCTTGCGCGCGATCGAGATCGGCGCGGACCTGCTGCTCAAGGCGACCAAGGTCGATGGCGTGTACACCGCCGATCCGGCGCGCAACCCCGATGCCAAGCGCTATGAACACCTCGGTTATGAAGAGGTGATCCAGCGCAACCTGCAGGTCATGGACACCAGCGCGATCGCCCTCTGTCGCGACCACAAGATCCCGCTGCGCATCTACGACATGTCGCGCGAGGGCGACCTGATGCGCATCATGCACGGCGAACAGATCGGCACCCTGGTCAGCGAGGCGGGCTGATCGCCGACATCACGCGACTTGCGGATGCAGTGAAAGTGCAGCGGCGATGATGAGCCGCTGCCGTGAGGTGCTCGCGCACGGCATGAATGGGCATCGGTCTCGGTGCCGCTGCTATACTTCGCGGCCATTCGCAATGCACCACGGGTGACCGCACCATGCTCGACAACATCAAGAAGGATGCGCAGACACGCATGACCAAGAGCGTCGAATCGCTGCGCCAGGACCTCACCCACCTGCGCACCGGGCGCGCCAGCGTCGCCCTCGTCGATCAACTGGTCGTGCCCTACTACGGCTCCGACGTGCCCTTGACCCAGGTCGCCAACGTCGCCGTCGCCGATGCGCGCTCGCTGACCATCACGCCATTCGAGAAGACCATGGTCGCGGTGGTGGAGAAGGCCATCCTCGGCTCCAACCTCGGCCTGACCCCGACCACGGTCGGCCAGGTCATCCGCATCAACCTGCCTGCCTTGACCGAGCAGCGCCGCAAGGAGCTCTCCAAGCAGGTCGCCGGCGAGGGCGAAAACGCCAAGGTCGCCATCCGCAACATCCGCCGCGATGCCATCCACAGCATCAAGGAACTGCTCAAGGACAAGCAGATCAGCGAGGACGAGGAGCGCCGCGGCGAAGACGAGATCCAGAAACTGACCGACAGGTTCGTCAAGGATGTCGATGGTGTGGTGAAGAACAAGGAAGACGAATTGATGGCGATCTGAGCCATCGGTCCGTCCATCCGCCAACCCATGAGCAGTCCCTCCGCGAGCGTCGACATCGTGCGCGCGCCGCAGCACCTTGCCATCGTCATGGATGGCAACGGGCGCTGGGCGGAGCGCCGCCATCGTCCACGCAGCTTTGGCCACCGTGAAGGCCAGAAGGCCTTGCGTGCAACCCTCGAGTACTGCCTGCGCCGCGGCATCAAGGCGCTGACCCTGTTCGCGTTTTCCAGCGAAAACTGGAGGCGGCCGGAGGAAGAAGTCGGCGCACTGATGCAGTTGTTCCTGAAGGCGCTGGATCGCGAGGTCGACGAGTTGCACGGCCACGGCGTGCGCATCGAGTTCATCGGCGATCTTTCCGCGTTCTCGCCCGAGCTGCAGGCGCGCATGCGCAAGGCCATGGAAAAGACCCGCGCAAACACGGCGCTGCTGGCGAACGTGGCGGTCAACTATGGCGGACGCTGGGATATCGCCAATGCCGCGCGGCTCGCTGCCGAGGCGGTTGCCCGCGGTGAAATCGAGGCCGCCTCGATCAACGAAAACCTGCTCGCCCGCTGGCTCGCCCTGTCCGGGCAACCGCCGGTCGATCTCTTCATCCGTACCGGTGGCGAGTTGCGCATCAGCAATTTCCTGCTTTGGCAGCTTGCCTATGCGGAGCTGGTTTTCATCGATACGCTATGGCCTGATGTCGATGCCGCCGTGCTGGATGATTGCTTGAACGAATTCACGCGTCGCGAACGTCGCTTCGGCCAGACTTCCGCCCAGGTGGTCGCCGGATCCGGTCAGGGAGTTGCATGAAACAGCGAATCATCACCAGTCTGATCCTCGCGCCGATCGCGATTGCCTTCATCCTGCTTTCCCCGACCTCCTGGTTTGCCGGCCTGCTGGTCGCGGTCTGGGCCTATGCAATGTGGGAATGGACGCGCCTGATCGGCATGCAGCAACTCCTCGCGCGCGCACTCGTGGTCGTCACCGGCATCCTGCTGATGCTCGGCCTGTGGCGCGTTCGCGGCGAATCGGCGTGGTGGCTGTGCATCAGCATCGGCGTCGCCTGGTGGCTGTTCGCACTGGCCTGGATGCGCCGGTTCTCGTTTGCGGCATCGCCCAACAAACGCAACATCGCCATCAAGCTGCTGGCCGGATGGCTGGTGCTGATTCCGGGCTGGGTGGCACTCGTGCAGATCCACGGCCTGCCCGGGCCAAGGGGAACCTGGGCGCTTTACGCGCTGTTCGTGGTCTGGGCGGCCGACACTTTTGCCTATGCCGCAGGCAGCCGCTGGGGTCGCAACAAGCTGGCACCGCGGATCAGCCCGGGCAAGACCCTCGAAGGCGTCTGGGGTGCCCTGGTCGGCAGCGGCCTGATCGCCCTCATCGGCGGCTGGTGGATTGGCGCACGCGGCGCGCCGCTGGCCTTGCTGGTCGTGCTCGGCCTGCTGTGCGTAGTCTGGTCCATCCTCGGCGATCTTTTCGAGAGCCTGATGAAACGCCAGGCCAACGTGAAGGATTCCGGTGCCTTGTTCCCGGGCCATGGCGGCCTGCTTGATCGCCTCGATGGCGTGTTTGCCGCGATGCCCATGTTCGCCCTCGGCAAGTTCCTGATCGATCTGTACTTTCCGGCATGATGCGCATCGCGCTCCTCGGCGCGACCGGCTCGATCGGCGCGAGCACGCTGGATGTCGTTCGGCGCCACCCGGAGCGCTTCCGCATCACCGCGCTGTCGGCGCACCGCAATGTCGATGCACTGGTCGCGCTGTGCCGGCAATGGCGTCCCGAGATTGCCGTGATTGCCGATCCCGCGCGGGAAGGAGAACTCGCCGCAGGCCTGCGTTCCGCCGGCCTCGATACGCGCCCGAATGCCGGCACACAGGGCCTGATCGAGGCCGCCGAAGGCAGTCACGCCGATTGTGTCGTCGCCGCCATCGTCGGTGCCGCCGGCCTCGAATCGACCCTGGCTGCGGCACGTACGGGCAAGCGTCTGCTGCTGGCCAACAAGGAATCGGTGGTCATGGCCGGCAGCCTGCTGCGCGCGGCACTCGATCAAGGCGGCGGCTTGCTGCTGCCGCTCGATTCCGAACACAACGCGGTGTTCCAGTGCCTGCCACGCGAACGCCGTGACCTTGCCGACTGCGGCGTACGCCGCATCCTGCTGACCGCATCGGGCGGGCCGTTTCGCGGGCGCGCCCGCAGCGAACTGGTCAAGGTGACGCCGGACATGGCCTGCGCCCATCCCAACTGGAGCATGGGACGCAAGATCTCGGTCGATTCGGCCACCTTGATGAACAAGGGCCTGGAAGTCATCGAGGCGCATTTCCTGTTCGACGCGGCGGCGGCGGCGATCGATGTCGTCGTGCATCCGCAGAGCATCGTGCATTCCATGGTCGAGTATCGGGATGGCTCGGTGCTGGCCCAACTCGGCAACCCGGACATGCGCACGGCGATTGCTTACGCGCTGGCCTGGCCGCAACGCATCGAGGCCGGCGTGGATGCGCTCGACCTGGTGCGCATCGCCCAGCTCGGCTTCGAGGCGGTCGACCGCGAGACGTTTCGCTGTCTCGACCTGGCCTACCAGGCCCTGGCCAGCGGCGGCACCGCGCCGACGACCCTGAATGCGGCAAACGAGGAAGCGGTGGCGGCTTTTCTCGAAGACCGGCTGCCGTTCCTTGCCATCGAGGCGGTCATTGAAACCTGCCTCGAACGCCTGCCAAGCGCCGGCGTGACTGATTTGCCGGGCCTGCTTGACAGTGATTTAACCGCGCGACGCGAAGCACAACGTATCATTGCCAGCTTGGCGGAATGATTATCGAGATGTTGCAATGAGCGAGTTTTTCGGATCCGTGTGGTGGCTGCTGGTCACCCTCGGCCTGCTGGTCACCTTCCATGAGTTCGGCCACTTCATCGTCGCCCGCCTGTGCGGGGTCAAGGTGCTGCGTTTCTCGGTGGGTTTCGGCAAGCCGCTGTGGATGCGGCGTGACCGGCATGGCACCGAATTCGCCGTGGCCGCGATTCCGCTGGGCGGCTACGTCAAGATGCTCGACGAACGCGAGGGCGAAGTCGCCACGGAAGATCTCGACCAGGCCCACAACCGCAAGCCGGTTGGCCAGCGCATGGCAATTGCCGCTGCCGGCCCGGCCTTCAACATCATCTTCACCCTGTTCGCGTTCTGGCTGATGTTCGTCGTCGGCAAGCCTGATTTCCTGCCCGTCGTCGACGCCCCCGGCGGCGTTGCGGCCGAAGCCGGCATCGAGGCCGGTGACCGCATCACCGCAATCAATGGCTCGGCCATCGATTCGTGGAGCAAGGCCATCCAGAAGCTCGGCGAAAATGCCGTCGGCCGCTACGATGCAACAGTCGAGGTGCGCACGGCCGCCGGCGCCGAGGCCACGCGCGTGCTGGCTTTCAGCAAGCTGCCCGAGCAGGTGCCGGAAGCCGAGTTGTTCGACCGGATCGGCTTGCGCCTGCAGCCGCCCAAACTGGATCCGGTCATCGGCAGTGTCAGCGAAGGCATGCCGGCCGCGGCGGCCGGACTCAAGGTCGGAGACCGCATCCTGCGCATCAATGGCCATGACGTTTCCAGCTTTGCCGACATCGAGTCGATGGTGCCGGAACAGGCGGCGCGGGATCCGCAGCTGGATCTCGTCGTCAAGCGCGCCGACGAGCAGCTCGATATCCGCCTCAAGGCAAATGAAATCAGGGCCAAGGACGGCAGCACCCGCTTTGTCATCGGTGTCGGCAGCACGGATCGCCACAATGCAACCCTGAAATACGGGCTGCTCGATGCGGTCCCCCAGGCGTTTGCGGAAACCTGGGATACGACCAAGAGCTCGCTCGGCATCATGAAGATGCTCATCGTCGGTCGGGCCAGCCTCGACAATCTTTCCGGCCCGATAACCATTGCCCGCTTCGCCAATGGCTCCGCCCAGCTAGGTCTCGCCTGGTTCCTCGGTTTTCTCGCCCTGATTTCGCTGTCGCTGGCAATCATCAACCTGCTGCCCATCCCGATCTTGGACGGCGGGCATCTGCTGTATTACCTTATCGAACTGATCAAAGGCAGTCCGGTGAGCGAGCGCAGCCAGATTGCAGGCCAGTATGTCGGCCTGATGATGCTGGTGGCCCTGATGGGGCTGGCGTTCTACAACGATATCCTTCGGCTCATCCACTGAGCCGGTTCTGCCCAATAACAACGGCTGCGGTGTGCCCTCGCCGCCAGCCGCCCCTGCCTCAATGGAAGTGACGATGAAGCGTATCGCCGCCCTGCTCTTGCTTGCCTGGCTCAGCACCCAGAATGCCTTCGCCTTCGACAGCTTCAAAGTGTCGGACATCCGCATCGACGGCCTCTCGCGAATCGCGCCCGGTACGGTGTTCACCTACCTGCCGATCGAAAAAGGCGATGTGCTCACGGCGGAAAGCGCCGAGCAGGCGATCCGCGCCCTCTACCGGACCGGCTTCTTCAACGATGTCAGCCTTGATCGCCAGGGCGACATCCTCGTCGTCAACCTGGTCGAGCGACCGTCGATTTCCAAGGTGTCTCTGCGCGGCAACAAGGATCTCAAGGAAGAAGACCTGCGCAAGGGCCTCAAGGGCATCGGCCTGGCCGAAGGCGAAACCTTCGACCGTCTCAAGCTCGACTCCGTGCAGCAGGAATTGACCCGCCAGTACTACAACCGCGGCAAGTACAACGTTTCGGTGAAGACGGCCGTGGTCAACCTCGATCGCAACCGCGTCGAAGTCGCCATCAACATCGTCGAAGGCAAGCCGGCGCGCATCAAGCACCTGAACATCGTCGGCAACGAAACCTTCAAGGCCAAGAAGATCCGCGACGATTTCCAGTCCGACACCAGCAACTGGACCTCGTGGTACTCGAAGGATGACCAGTATTCGCGCGAGAAGATGTCCGGCGACCTCGAGCGCCTGTCCTCGTTCTACCTTGACCGCGGCTACGTCGATTTCGCCGTCGATTCGACGCAGGTCTCGATGAGTCCGGACAAGCGCAAGATGTACGTGGTCGCCAACATCAAGGAAGGCGAGGTCTACACCGTCACCGACATCAAGCTCACCGGCGACCTGATCCTCAAGGATGAAGACCTGCGCAAGCTGCTTTCGATCAAGTCCGGCGAAATCTTTTCGCGGCGCAAGGTCGAGCAGTCCGCCGATGCGATCAGCGCTGCCCTGGCCAACATCGGCTACGCCTTCGCCGAGGTCAACCCGGCGCCCGAGATCGACCGCGAAAAGCGCGAAGTCGGGCTCAATTTCCAGATCAATCCGGGCAAGCGCGTCTACGTGCAGCGCATCACCTTCAAGGGCAACCTGCATACCGAAGACCAGGTCATGCGCCGCGAGATGCGCCAGCTCGAGGGTGCCTGGTATTCGCAGGCGGCCATCGACCGCTCGAAGATCCGCCTGCAGCGCCTCGGTTACTTCAAGACGGTTTCCATCGACACGCCGCGCGTGCCGGGCCAGGAAGACCAGGTCAACGTCGATGTGACGGTCGAGGAGCAGCCCTCGGGCAGCTTCACCTTCGGCATCGGCTACTCGCAGGTGCAGGGCCTGATCACCAGCATCGCCCTGCAACAGAACAACTTCTTCGGCACCGGCGACCGCGTTGGCCTGACCCTGCAGCGCAGTTCGTACCTGAAGACCTACAGCATTTCCTATTTCGAGCCCTACCTGACCGATTCCGGCATCGGCCTCGGCTACGACCTCAGCCATCGCGAGCTTGATTCAGGACAGGCCAACATCGCCAACTACCTGACCAACTCGGACAACTTCAGCACCTACATCGGCCTGCCGTTGACCGAGAGCGATACGCTGAACACGCGCATCGGCCTCAGCCGCACGACGATCCAGACGTTTGCGTCGACGCCGCAGCAGTTCGTCGATTACCTGTTTGCGCTCAACCACAACACCTTCCATACCGGCAGTCTGGAATTCTCCTGGGCGCATGACACGCGCAACAAGTTCTACAACCCGACCCGCGGCTCGCTGCAGACGGCGTCGTTTGAAACCACCCTGCCCGGTTCGACCGTCGAGTACTTCAAGTTCCGTTACCTGTATTCGAAGTACATTCCGCTGACCGAGAAGCTGACCCTGTTCGGCAGCGCCTCGCTCGGCTATGGAGGCAGCTACAACGGTGTCTATCGCACCGCGGTCGATTACGGCCAGGATCCGCCGGTCATCAGCGAATACGGCGCGCGCGGCCTGCCGTTCTTCGAGAACTTCTTCGCCGGCGGCAGTTCCGACATCCGCGGCTTCCGCGACAACACGCTCGGCCCCTACGATACGACCCGCGGCTTTCGCCAGCCGCTCGGTGGCGCCTTCAAGACGGTGGCCACGGCCGAGATCATCTTCCCGACCCCGTTCGTCAAGGAAAACGACAACACCACGCGGCTGTCGTGGTTTGTCGATGTCGGCAACGTGTTCAAGGACTACAACGCCTGGAACGCCAACGATCTGCGCGTTTCGACCGGCCTTTCCTTCCAGTGGCGCGCCCCGGTCGGGCCGATCGTCATCAGCATATCCAAGCCCCTGCGCAAGCAGGATGGCGACGATACCGAATCGATCCAGTTCTCGTTCGGCCCGCAGTTCTGACCTGAATTGCCCGTCGCATTCGACGCAAACCGGGAGAACGGGCTTGGCCGGTGGACTGCTTCATCCTATCCTGCCCATTCAGGATCAGACGCGAGCCATCGGGGCACTGCGCAGGCGACAGTCGGGGCACACCGCTCCGGATTTGCTTGCGCTTCGTCCACCGATCGGCTCGACTGGTCACCGCAGGGCGCAAGGCTGACCGGGTCGGACAGGTGAAACAGGCCAATCGTGCAATCAGGATCATGCTCTGGCGCACGCTGCCGATTGCGTTGCTGCTGGCATTTTCCTCGTCGCTGATGGCCCAGCCTGCGGCGATGCGCATCGGCTATGTCGACATGAAACGACTGCTCGACAACGCGCCGCAGGTGATTGCCGGGCGGCAGAAGCTCGAACGCGAATTCGCCCCGCGCGACAGCGAATTGAGTGCCGAGGAAACGAAACTGGCGACCATGCGCTCGCGCCATGAGCGCGACAGCGCCAGCATGGACCGCGCCGATGCCGAAAACCTGCGCCGCGAAATCGACGCGCTGGATCGCTCGATCAAGCGCAAGCGGGAAAACCTGCGCAGCGAGCTGAAATCGCGCAGCGACCAGGAGCTCGACCGCAGCTGGCGGGAAATCAACAACGCCGTGGTCGAATTCGCCCGCGAGCAAAACATCGACCTGATCGTGCCGAGCCCGGTGGTCTACGCCAGCCAGCGCATCGATGTCACCGACCAGGTGCTCGAACGCCTGAAAGGCAAACTGGGCAAGCCGGTGGCCAAGCCTTGAGAACGGCGATCGAACTCGGCGACATCGCCGCGCGCTTCGGCCTCGAACTGCACGGGGATGGCTCGCGCCTGATCGAAGGCGTCGCCACCCTCGCCCATGCCGGACCCGGCCAGCTCGGCTTCCTCGCCAATCCGCGCTATCGCGGACACCTGGCGAGCACCCGCGCCGGAGCCGTGGTCATTGCCGCCGGCGACCTCGATGCCGCCGCACCCGGAACCGGCCTGCTCGTCGCTGCCAATCCTTACGTCGCCTTTGCGCGCATTGCCGGCTTGTTCGAGCGCCAGGCGCCCGTTGTGCCAGGCATCCATGCAAGCGCCGTCGTCGCCACCTCGGCCGAGGTGGCGGCCAGTGCTTCGATCGGGCCGCATTGCGTGATCGAGGCCAACTCGGTGATCGGCGAAGGCGTCGAACTCGGCGCGCAAACCTGCGTCGGGCCGGATTGCGTGATCGGAGCCGATTGTCGCCTGGCCGCGCGGGTCACCCTGGTTCGCCGCGTTCGCCTCGGTTGCCGCGTCCTCATCCATTCCGGTGCGGTGATCGGCGCCGATGGCTTCGGTCTGGCCTTCGACGAGGACCACTGGATCAAGGTGCCACAGCTCGGTGGCGTGCGCATTGGCGACGATTGCGAGATCGGCGCCAACACCACGATCGATCGCGGTGCCCTCGAGGACACCGAGCTCGAAATCGATGTGCGCCTCGACAACCAGATCCAGATCGCCCACAACGTTTTCATCGGCGCGCATACGGCGATTGCCGGCTGCGCCGCCGTGGCTGGCAGCACGCGCATCGGCAGAAACTGCCTGATTGGCGGCGGGGCTGGCATAATTGGTCATTTGACGATCGCGGACAGGGTGACGATCACGGCCATGAGCCTGGTCACCCACTCGATCCGCGAATCCGGCGAATACTCGTCGGGAACACCGATCCAGGAAAGCCGGTTGTGGAGGCGCAATGCAGCGCGCTTCAAGCACCTGGATGAACTGGCGCGGCATGTTGCCGACCAAAACAAGGGAATCCCGCATGAATGACCCGAAACCGTCGCCCGAGCAAGCCCCGATCGACGTCCGGCGCATCGCCCAGTTGCTGCCACATCGTTTCCCGTTCCTGTTGATCGATCGCGTGACTGCCTGGGAACCCGGCAAGCGCCTGACCGCGATCAAGAACGTGACTTACAACGAGCCGTTCTTCCAGGGACATTTCCCCGGCAACCCGGTGATGCCGGGCGTGCTCGTCATCGAAGCCCTGGCGCAGGCCTCGGGAACCCTGGTGCAATTGTCCGCGACCAAGGATCCCAGCCAGGCGGCCCTGTTCTACCTGGTCAAGATCGACAAGGCGCGCTTCAGCCGTGTCGTCGTGCCTGGAGACCAGCTCGTGCTCGAAGTCGAGCAAAAGCGCATGCTGCGGCGCATGGGATTGTTCTGGGGTCAGGCCAAGGTCGATGGCGAGGTAGTCGCCGAAGCCGAGCTGCTGTGCGCCGAGCGGAGGGAGTGATGATCCATCCCACCGCACTCGTCGATCCCGGCGCGCGGATCGGCGCGAACGTCAGCATCGGCGCCTACAGCATCATCGGCCCCGAGGTCGAGATCGGCGACGGCACCAGCATCGGCCCGCATGTCGTCATCGAAAGCAATACGCGGATCGGCCGCGACAACCGCATCTGGCAATTCGCCTCGCTTGGTGCCGCACCGCAGGACAAGAAGTTCCATGGCGAGTCCTCGCGCCTCGAAATCGGCGACCGCAACGTCATCCGCGAATTCGTTTCCTTCAACCGTGGCACCGAGGACGGTGGCGGCATCACCCGCATCGGCAACGACAACTGGCTGATGGCCTATGTGCACATCGCCCACGACTGCGTCGTCGGCAACAATGCAATCTTCTCGAATGCCTCGTCCCTGGCCGGCCACGTCACCGTCGATGACTGGGTCATCCTCGGCGGCTTCACCCTGGTCCACCAGTTCTGCCAGATTGGCGCGCACGCCTTCACCGCAATGGGCGCGATCATCAACCGCGACGTGCCGCCGTACGTGACCGTGGCCGGCAGCTTTGCCGAACCCAAGGGCATCAATTCCGAAGGCCTGCGTCGCCGCGGCTACTCGTCGGAACGCATCATGGCGATCAAGCGCGCCTATCGAACCCTGTACAACTCCGGCTTGCCGCTCTCGGAGGCACGCAGCGAACTCGCCCGCGCCGCCGAGTCCGCCCCGGACGTGAAGCTGATGCTCGATTTCATCGAACGCTCGCAACGTTCGTTGGTGCGTTGAAGGCCGGGAATGGAGAATAGGGAATAGGGAATGGGGTTCGCATTCCACAATCTTGTACGGATGGCCTGCTTCGCGTTGATTTGCGCCGCGGAAGCCTCAGAAAGAATCCTGCCATCGAGTGGAATTCGAATTTCCCGTTGATCACGGAATCGCACGACGCCATGCCCGATTCCCGAATCCCCGTTTTCAACAGCCGAATGGCTGGTCATCCCCAATCCCGGCTCTTCATCCTTGTCGCCGGCGAAGCATCCGGTGATCTGCTGGGGGCGGGGTTGATCGAGGCGCTACGCGAGCGTTATCCCGATGCGCGCTTTGCCGGCATAGGTGGCCCGCGCATGCTGGCTGCAGGATTCGAGGCGTGGTTTCCCGCCGAGCGCCTGGCGGTGATGGGCCTGGCTGAAGTGCTGCGCCACTTGCCGGGCTTGCTGCGCATTCGCCGAACGGTGCGACGGCGCACGCTGGCGCTGCGCCCGCAGGCCTTCATCGGCATCGATGCTCCGGATTTCAATCTCGCCCTCGAGCGCAAACTCAAGCAGGCCGGAATCCGCACCATCCACTATGTGAGTCCGTCGATCTGGGCCTGGCGCGAAAAGCGCGCGCAGAGGATTGGCGAAAGTGCCGATCGCGTGCTTTGCCTGTTCCCGATGGAGCCGGCGGTTTACGCACGACACGGCGTCGATGCGTGCTTCGTCGGCCATCCACTCGCGGATGCGTTTGCCCTGCACCCCGATCAGCGTGCAGCCCGGGAAAGCCTCGGCATCAGCGACGATGTCCCCGTGCTCGCCCTCCTGCCCGGCAGCCGCCTCGGCGAGATTCGCCGCCTCGGTGCCGACTTCATCGCCGCCGCCATCCTGCTGGCGCAAGAGATCCCGAACCTGCATGTCATCGCGCCCATGGCAAATGCCGCATGTCGTTCGGCTTTCGCGAGCGAGCTCGCGAAAGCGGGAATCGGGAATCGGGAATCGGGAATCGGCAAAGCAGATTCTCGCGGACATTCGCTTTTCTCGATTCCCGATTCCCCATTCCCGATTCTCGTCCTGAATGGCCAATCACATACCGCCATGATTGCCGCCGATGCGATCCTGCTCGCTTCGGGCACCGCCGCGCTGGAAGCGATGCTGGCCAAACGGCCGATGGTGGTGGCCTACCGACTGGCCGCGTTGACCTATCGCATCGTCAAGGGTTTTGGCCTGCTCAAGGTCGAGCGCTATTCTTTGCCGAATCACCTGGCCGGTCGCGAAATCGTGCCGGAGTTGATGCAGGATCGCTGCACGCCGCAGGCACTGGCGGAAGCCTTGCGCAAGCCGCTGCGGCAGCGGCACCTGGATGCAACCCTGCTCGAAGAATACGTGCGCCTGCACGAACTCCTGCGCGGCGAAGGCAATAGCGGCGCGGCGGCGGCCATCGTTGCCCCATGAAGCCCGTGCCGACGGCATAATGCACGCCGATGCAACGATACCTCCCGCCATGGCCGTCCCGAGCCTGAGCCCTTGACCGATCTCGCCGCCGATCCACGCCTGCCCGGCAAGCGCCATCTGCGCCAGAGTGCCATGCGCGGTTTCGCCCTGGTCGCCTTCGTCGCCATGCTGGCCGGCGTGCCGCTGGCGGAAAAGCTCCCGATTGAAAAAGCCTTTGCCCTGGCCATCGTCGGCAGCCTGACCCTGGTTCTGCTGTTTGCCACGGCGCGGCTGGCCTTCTCGCTGCTGGTTGCAAGCCTGCTGTTTGGCGCACTGGCCACGGCGAGCATGCTCAAGCTCGAGTTCCTGATGACGCCGGCGCTGGCACCGGATCTCAAGTATTACTTCAACTGGCAGACCATCGAGGTCATCTACCGCTATCCGGTCCTGATCGGCTTCAGCGGGCTGGTGGTCATCCTCATCCCGCTGCTGCTGATCCCGGCCTGGCGCTGGGACAGCGTGCCGGAACGCCTGCGGCTGCGCCATTGGCCGGCGCTCATCCTGCGCGGCTGCGGCTTGCTCGCCGCGCTGGCGCTGCTCACCGCCAGTCTCATTCCGGCCGGGCCGTTTGCACCTGCGTTCAACAAGCCGATGTGGGCGACGATCACCGATCGCAGCTATGTGACTGCCTTCATGACCTCGTTCAGCGATACCGAGGCGCACGTGCCGCCGACTCCGGCGCATGTCGATCGATCGATCAAGTGGACGATCAATCAACGGGCGCCGGTGACGCCGCGGCAGCAACCGGATGTCGTCGCGATACTCGAAGAGAGCACGTTTGACCCGCACATGCTCGATGCCTGCACGGTGCCCCAATGCGACCTCGACATGTTCAAGTCCGGGCGCTACACGCGCGCCGGCAGTCCGTTGATCGTGCATACCTTCGGTGGCGGCACCTGGACCAGCGAGTTTGCCCTGGAAACCGGCCTCGCCGACGTGTTGTTCGGCAATGCCGGCTTGTATGCGCCCTACAGCCTCGCCCCGCGCGTCGAATACAGCCTGCCACGCGCGTTCAAGGCCGCCGGTTATCGGGTGATTGCGGTGTACTCGCACAGCGGCGAGTTCCTCAATGCACGCAATGCCTATGCCAACTATGGTTTTGACCAGTTCTACGACGGTACCGATCATGGCCTTGGCTGGGAAAGCACCGATGCCGACCTGTTCGAGGTGTTCGAGCAGATCTATGCCGACGAGACCAGGGCGCATCCGCAGCAACCGCTGTTCATCTTCACCCTGACCCTGCACCAGCACGGCCCGCACATGACGCCGCTGGAACAATTGCCGGCACCGTTCGACAAACCCTTGTTTCGCGGCAAGTTCAAGCCACCCGAGCTGGATGACTGGCTCAACCTCAACCTCGGCAATTACCTGCAACGTGCCGCCTTGTCGAGCCGCATGCTCGAATCGATGCGCGACCTGCTCTGGAACAGTGGCCGGCCGACCGTGCTGATGCACTTTGGCGATCACCAGCCTTCGTTCGATGGCGCCATGCACGCGATCCCGAAAACCGTGCCCAGGGCTGCCGGCCAGAATGACAGCCGGGTCACCTACTACCGCCTGCTGACCAGTTTTCCGATGAAGCCGATGAAAACATGGGACGCACTCGACATCACCTATCTCGGCTCGATGCTGCTGGATGCGGCCGGCGTGCCCAAGGATGCCTTTTACCAGGCCAACAGCCTGCTTCGCGATCGTTGCAAGGGACGCTACCTGACTTGCAAGGACCGCAACCTGCTCGGCTCGTACCACGACTACATCTTCAACACCCTGAAAGACGTGCGCGATGAGGAATGATCTGTTCGAGGCCGCGCTGGAGTGCGGCGAGGATGGACACATCGCCGGTGTCGATGAGGCCGGCCGCGGGCCGCTGGCCGGGCCGGTAGTGGTCGCCGCGGTGATCCTCGACCCGCTGCGCCCGATCGAGGGCCTTGCCGATTCCAAGGTCTTGAGCGCGGCGCGGCGCGAGCAATTGGCCATCGAAATCCGCTGCCGCGTGCTGGCCTTCGCGATCTGCGTGGTCGAGGCCGACGAAATCGATCGACTGAACATCCTCGGCGCGACGCTGGCCGGCATGTCGCGTGCCGTGGCGGCTCTGGCAATCCGGCCGGCGCTGGCCTTGATCGATGGCAACCGCGTGCCCAAGGACCTGCCCTGCCGCGGCCAGGCGATCGTGCGCGGCGATGCCAGCGAAGCGGCGATCAGCGCCGCCTCGATCCTCGCCAAGACCGAACGCGACCACATCATGTGCGCGCTCGATCTGATCCACCCCGGCTACGGTTTCCACAAGCACAAGGGCTACCCGACGGCCGAGCATTTCGAGTCGTTGCGACGCCTCGGCCCATGCCCGCAACACCGTCGCAGCTTTGCCCCCGTGCGCACCTGCCTGGCCGACTGACACCCACATCCGGCGGCGTCGCACAAGCTTGTCCGCTCCGGGCCACACCGCTACCCTGTCCGTTCCTCACGTTTGTTGCCGCCATGCCTGCGGATTTCATTCATCTGCACGTCCACAGCGAGTTTTCGCTGGTCGACTCGACGATCCGCATCGATCGCCTCGTGGCTGCGTGCGCGCAAGCCGGCATGCCCGCCGTGGCACTGACTGATCAGGTCAACCTGTTTGCCCTGGTCAAGTTCTACACGGCGGCGGAAAAAGCCGGCATCAAGCCGATTGCCGGCTGCGATATCTGGATTGCCGATCCGGCCGATCGCGGCAAGCCGCATCGGCTGACCTTGCTGTGCCAGGATCTCGAGGGCTACCGCAATCTCTCGCGCCTGGTTTCACGCGCCTGGGCGGAGGGTCGTCACGGCGATTTCGCGCTGATCGAAGCGGATTGGTTGTTTGCGGCGAATCGCGGCCTGATCGTGCTGGCCGGGCGCGAGAGCGATGTCGGCGCCATGCTGCTCGGAGGTCGCGAGGAGCTTGCCCGCGCCCGCATGGGCGAGTGGATGCGGCATTTCCCGGATCGCTACTATTTCGAGCTGGTGCGCACGCAGCGCGCGGACGAGGAAGCCTTCATCGCGGCGGCGGTCGACCTCGCCATTGACCTTGATCTGCCGGCCATCGCCAGCAACGACGTGCGCTTTCTCGATCGCGAGGATTTCGAGGCCCACGAAGCGCGCGTATGCATCCACGAGGGTCGCGTGCTGGCGGACCCGAAACGCCCGCGCCCTTATTCCGCCGAGCAATACCTGAAATCGCCGGCGCAGATGATCGAGTTGTTTGCCGACCTGCCCCAGGCAATCGAAAACACGGTCGAACTGGCCCGGCGCTGCAATCTCGAATTGAGCTTCGGCACCTATTACCTGCCGGAATTCCCGATACCGCACGGTTTCACCCTGGATTCTTGGACGCGCACGCAAGCGCGCAACGGCCTCGCCGCACGCCTGGCCCGACAATCGCCCGCAGCGGGTTTCAGCGTCGAGGATTATCAAAGCCGCCTGGAAACCGAGGTCGACGTGATCGTCGCCATGGGGTTCCCGGGCTACTTCCTGATCGTCGCCGACTTCATCAACTGGGCCAAGGATCACGACATCCCGGTCGGCCCCGGGCGCGGTTCGGGTGCCGGATCGGTGGTCGCCTGGGCACTCGGCATCACCGATATCGATCCGCTGCGCTACGGCTTGCTGTTCGAGCGCTTCCTCAATCCCGAACGCGTGTCGATGCCCGATTTCGACATCGATTTCTGCATGGACAAGCGCGATCAGGTGATCGACTACGTCGCCGCGAAATACGGCCGCGACCATGTCAGCCAGATCATCACCTTCGGCACCATGGCAGCCAAGGCCGTGCTGCGTGATTGTGGCCGCGTGCTCGGCATGCCCTACGGCCAGGTCGATCGCATTGCCAAGCTGATCCCGATGCGCCCGCTCGACATGAGCCTCGAAGATGCGCTCGGGCGCAGCGAGAAATCAAGAAAGGAACCCGAGCGCATCGTCGCCGAGTTCCGCAGCGAGTACGAAAGCGAAGACGCCGTGCGCGAGCTGGTCGATCTCGCCCTCAAACTCGAGAACCTGACCCGCAATGCCGGCAAGCATGCCGGTGGCGTGGTCATCGCGCCGGGGCCGCTGACCGACTACGCGCCGGTCTACAGTGAAGCCGGCGGCGAAGGTGCGGTCACCCAGTTCGACAAGGACGATGTGGAAAAGGTCGGCCTGGTCAAGTTCGACTTCCTCGGCCTGCGCACGTTGACCATCATCGACTGGGCGGTCAAGGCGATCAATCTCAAGAGCCGGGATTCGGGATTGGCGATGACCAGCCGTTCGGCTGTTGAAAACGGCGATTCGGAGAAAGCAGCCACGGGCGGCTTGGATATTTCGACGATTCCGCTGGACGACCCGGCAGTGTTTGCCTTGTTCAAGCGCGCGCAGACGGTGGCGATCTTCCAGTTCGAATCGCGCGGCATGCAGCGGGCGCTCAACGACGCCCGTCCCGACCGCTTCGAGGATCTGATCGCCCTCGGTGCCTTGTACCGTCCCGGCCCGATGGACCTGATTCCGAACTTCTGCGCACGCAAACTCGGCCGCGAACCGATCGAATATCCCGATCCGCGCGTGGAGCCGATCCTGAAAGAGACCTACGGCATCATGGTCTATCAGGAACAGGTCATGCAGATGGCGCAGATCGTCGGTGGCTATACCTTCGGTGCTGCCGACCTGCTGCGTCGCGCGATGGGCAAGAAGAAGGTCGAGGAAATGGCGAAGCACCGTGCCATTTTCCGCGAAGGCGCGGCGCGCAACGGCGTCAACGAAGCCAAGGCCGACGCCGTATTCGACCTGATGGAGAAATTTGCCGGCTACGGTTTCAACAAGTCGCATGCGGCCGCCTATGCGCTGGTGTCGTATCAGACCGCGTGGTTGAAGACCCACTATCCGGCCGAGTTCATGGCGGCGGTGCTTTCAGCGGACATGGACAACACCGACAAGGTGGTCAATCTGCTTGGCGAGGCGCGCGCGCTGGGCTTGACCGTGATGCCGCCCGACATCAATGCGTCGGGGCACAAGTTCCATGCGCTCGATGCGGACAAGGCCGCTGCCGCATCGAAAACCATCCGCTACGGCCTCGGCGCACTCAAGGGCGTCGGCGAAGGTGCGATCGAGAATGTCGTGCACGCCCGTGAGCGCGGCGGCGCATTCAGGGATCTCGCCGATTTCTGCACGCGCGTGGATGCGCAAAAGGTCAACAAGCGCACGCTGGAAGCGCTGATCCAGTCCGGCTCGATGGATGCACTGGCAGTCAATCGCGCCAGCTTGATGGCGCAGTTGCCCGAGGCCATGCGCGCAGCCGAGCAACAGGCGCGCAATGCCCAGGCCGGCCAGAACGACATGTTCGGCGCCGCCAGCCCGGCCGCGGTATCGATCAAGCTGGTCGAAGTCGAGGACTGGCCAGCCGCCCAGCGCCTGGCCGGCGAGCGCGACACCCTCGGCCACTATCTTTCCGGACACCCGACCGACGCCTGGCGCGAGCTGTTCGCACGCGTGGTGACCTGCCCGATCGGTGAGCTGGAAAAACATCACAAGCCGCAGGAAGGACGCAGCCGCTTTGGTGGCGGCCAGTCCTTCACCTTGGCCGGAGCGGTTCTCGGCCTGCGCAAGCAGGGCGATTCGCGCGCCTTTGTCCAGGTCGAGGACTGGTCGGGTCGCTTCGAGGCCGTGCTCTACCGCGAGGCCTGGAGTGACTATGCCGCCCTGTTGAGCCGCGATGCCATCCTGGTCTTCGAAGGCTCGTTGTCGATCGATGATTTCTCCGGCAATTACCAGTTGCGCACGCAGCGCGTCAGCACCATTGAATCGGCCTGCGAAAGCCGCGCCCGCGTGCTGCGCCTGCGCGTCAACGGCATTGGCGGTGATTTCGCCACGCGCCTCTACGCCGTGCTCGAAACGTGTCGTGGCGGCAGCACGACAGTGCGCATTGCCTTCAGCAACTCCAGTGGCCGTGGCGAGATCGAGCTGGGTCCTGAATGGACGGTGCGGGCGAGCCCGGCTCTCGCCCGGACCCTTGCCGCGCTTGATGGAGTCCTCGATGCCGAATTCGTCTACGGCGCTTGATCCGGCCTGCCACGCGGCATGTGACCGGCTATACTTCCGATCTTCTGATTCAAACATCGTTGAATGAACCCCAACTTCCTCGAATTCGAAGCACCGCTCGGCGAACTTGAAGCCAGGATCCAGGAGCTGCGCCATGCCAGCCACGGACAGGCTTTCAATATCGAGGACGAGATCGGCAAGCTGCAGGACAAGCTGAAGACGCGCACGGCGGAAATCTTCCGCAACCTGACGCCATGGCAGGTCGCCCAGCTCGCACGACATCCGGCGCGGCCGTTCACGCTCGACTACATCAAGGTCATGTGCGAGGAGTTCCACGAGCTGGCCGGCGACCGTGCCTATGCCGAGGATGCCGCCATTGTCGGCGGACTTGCCCGCATCAATGGCCGCGGCGTGGTCATCATCGGTCACCAGAAAGGCCGCGACACCAAGACCAAGATCCGCCGCAATTTCGGCATGCCGCGTCCTGAAGGCTATCGCAAGGCATTGCGCCTGATGAAACTGGCCGAACGGTTCAAGCTGCCCCTGCTGACCTTCATCGACACACCCGGCGCCTATCCCGGCGTCGGCGCCGAGGAGCGCGGTCAGTCCGAAGCAATTGCGCGCAACCTGATCGAGATGGCTGAACTGAAGATTCCGATCCTGTGCACGGTGATCGGCGAAGGCGGTTCGGGTGGCGCACTGGCCATTGGCGTCGGCGATCGCATCAACATGCTGCAGTATTCGACCTACTCGGTGATTTCCCCGGAAGGCTGTGCGTCGATCCTCTGGAAGACCGCCGAGAAAGCCAAGGACGCCGCTGCCGAACTCGGCATCACCGCCAGCCGGCTGCTCGAACTCGGTCTCATCGACAAGGTCATCCGCGAGCCGCTCGGTGGTGCCCACCGCAACCCGCAATCGATGGCGGTGCGCCTCAAGGCCGTCCTTCTCAACCAGTTGGAAACACTCGACAAACTCGAGATTCCAAGCCTGCTCGAACAACGCTACCAGCGCCTGCGCGGCCACGGCGCATACAAATCCAGCTGACGCTGCGCCTGTACGCAGCGTCCGGCAACGCCGATCAATCCGATTCGGGCACGTCGACCTTGCCGCCGACGTTGCGGTGGTTGATGTCGCTGCTGCCGGCGGACTTGACCGTCAGGTTGCCGCGCACATCCTCGACGCTGACATCACCCGATCCTATCGAATCGATGCCGACATCACCGCCGACTTCGGAGAAATCCAGATCCCCGGAACCGACCTGATCGACCTGGATGCTGCCGGCGACCTTGCGCAAATCGAGATCGCCCGAACCCACATCGCCGACTTCGACATCGCCACGGATATCCCGCAGGTTGAAGTCGCCCGATCCCGTCGAACGCAGGTGCAGACGGCCGAGGCCTGATCCTTCGACATCGCCCGAACCCGTTTCCACCGTCAATTCCCCGGCAATATCCGTGACGTCCAGATCACCCGAGCCGGCCGTGTAGTCGAGACTCGCCAGCTCACGCGCATCGACATCGCCGGAACCGCTGTTGACCTCCAGCGGAAGATCCCGGGGCACGCGGATTTCAAGCTCCAGGTAGGCATAGCTCGAACCAAACAGGGAGAGCGACCAGCTGTCGTTGTTGCGCTCGGTTTCAATGACCAGTCGATCACCATCGCGACGCTGTTCAACGGTGAGCCGTTCGAGATCGCCCGCGTTCGAAGCACAAGCCCGTGCCTGTACTTCGATGCGCGCAAGCCCGTCGACGCCGCGCACTTTCATGTCGGTCGATCCCAGCTTGACGGCCAGGGTCTTGATGTCGGCCCGCTCGACATGGAAGGAGCGATCGGCGTGATGGGCACAATCCACCGCGAATGCGGAGGTCGAGGAAAGAATCAAGGCTGCGACGACGAGCAGGCGCATGGGGAAACTCCGTTGAAGGGACGGGGCATTGGATACGCCGAAAGCGAAAAGGGTTTAAGGCATGCGCACTGCCTCAACCCAGGAAGCACGAAAAAATCCAAGCTCTTCTCCCCTCGGGGGAGAAGGTGGCGGGCCGCGCCGGATGACTACTGCATGGATGCAGGAGGTAGAGCAACGCATCAGTTGCCGAGGAGACTGCCGCGTAGCTGCGCCTATCAACCATTCTCTTCTCCCCTTGCGGGAGAAGGTGGCGCGCAGCGCCGGATGTGGGGACCGCGGCGTAGCTGCGCCTATCCGCACCGATGGATCTGTCTCCGCAACCCTAACCCGCAGCCGGGAGCAAGCATGGCGGTGCCGAATCAGCTCGAATCCACGCCATTCGGGTCA